>Ga0302250_1000078_pt1 | contig 151216 bp, 110 predicted proteins | sample AAG_RA_Asp_MG_FD_193536 | JGI IMG/M metagenome (GOLD analysis project Ga0302250, IMG submission 193536) | Enriched activated sludge microbial communities from anaerobic digester in WTTP, New Holstein, Wisconsin, United States - AAG_RA_Asp | ecosystem: Engineered > Bioreactor > Anaerobic >... | reverse complement strand
TTCCACCTACATTATCGCAACTGCTTCAACCCGAACGGCAAATTTGATTGATTGTAACTTTCATACAATTAGGTATTTAATTATTAATAAACGCACGCCTCGTGGCGCACCAAAGTCGCCATGATTATCACGGAGTACGCAAAGGAAATTCAATCATAAATCATAAATCATAAATCGTCAATCCTCAATGCGGGGCTGCATCTTTTTTACAGCAGGCCGGAAGTTTGTCATACGCCTTTTGATCGGCTAACAGAGTATCAGCATCATACCCTATTTTTGTGAGTGCCTTCCGGATTTTATCCGGTTCGGTTTTGGCCGTTCTGTATTTCACCGTAACGACCTTGCTCTTAAGGTCAACATTCACGTAAGTAACGCCTTTCTCAAAAGCAAGATCTTTCTCCACCCTGGTTTTGCACATGCCACAAACCACTGAGGATTGGATCTTCAATTCAGCTACCTCATTTTTGTCCTGCGAAATGGCAGGCTGAGCGATAAGAAATGTCAGAATAATTATGGGTATGAATACCCGGAAATGTGTAAGAGATTTCATATTGGTTACATTTAAATAATGATTAATTAATTGATTTTACTCCCTGATAACCGGTTATTCGCAAACCGGATATCCTAATTTATTTAGTATTTCCGACAAGTGAACGACAGATATCTGTTGCTGGTCAAAATCTATTTCCACCGTGGATCTTTCCAGGGAAATATTCAGTCCTTCAATACCGGAATGGTTCATCAGTTCTGTTTTGATCCGGTTTACACAACCGGAGCATTTTACATTTTTCAATTTAAAACTTACTTTTTCCATCTAATTTAAGTTAATGATTACAATTTCATCTTAACAGGGATATCCTGATTCCTGTATAATACTTGGCGCCCATAATGGGTCCCCAGATCAGGGAGGCATCGAAATGAGGTCCGAAAGGATTTTCGGGTTCAAGGATCGCATGATGTTGGGTAAATCCGTTCAGGTTTTCAGCGCCTGCATAAATACTCCAGTGCTTGAAGTTTTTAGTAACCTGACAGTTTATGATGGTGTAAGGATCAAAGGAATCACTTCCCGCATGTGGTTCAGGATTGGATGAGGTGGAAGGTATCCGTCCTCCTCCGTTAAACTGGGAAGTAAAATCAAACTGCCATTTGTTCAGGTTAGTCGAATAAGAAATGTTTATCAGACCTTTGTACCTGCTTGAAAGCGGTTTCCTCTGCAGTTGCCCGTTGGTGGTGGTAAAAGCATCGCTGATTCTGAAAGCCCCGAGAAAATTTAACCCGCGAACCAGCTCATAGGAAGCTTCCACCTGGTAATTATTCGAATAGGATTTTCCGGTCAGATTATAAAACCTGACTTCACCGGCACTGGCATCCAGATCAACCACTAACTGATTCAGGAAATCGGTTCGATACACTTCAGCATTAAGTGTCAACTCTTTACCTAAGATATCAATATAACGGGTTACATTAATCCCATAATTCCATGCATCCTCAATTTCAGGAGTTTCCGTCATTATTCTCCGGGATGAGGCCAGTACGGAAAGGTTTTCGGCAATGGTTGATGGCGACCTGTATCCTTTACCTGCAGATGCCCTGAAAATGGTATGATGATCCGGGGCATACCTAACATGAACCCTTGGTGTAAACAAGGTTCCGTATATGCTGTTGAAATCGGCCCTGGCACCCGCAATCAGGGTCACTTTTTCTTCAACATTATAGGTGTACTGCGCAAAAATCCCGGGAACCCGTTCAATCCTGGTAAAAACAGAATCATTAAGACCTTCATCAAAATGATCATAGGAATAGCTGCCGCCCAGATTGATTTTATGATGGTGGGTAAACAATTCATCCTCATAAATTATATTGGCATATCCGCTTTTCTGAATCCCGTTATAAAGATTTAAGCCATATATGGCATCCAGATCATGGTATGAGCCAGAGAAAATGGTGCCAATGGAAGCATGCTCATGATGGGGCAGAAAAAAACCAACTTTGACGTAAGCATTCATCCGGTTGTTATTCACATAAATGCCATAAGGATTATTAACAGAAGGAACCATGCCTTCCTGGTAATCCCACTGACCTCCTGTCCTTTCATCAGCAATATACTGAACGCCAAACCTCGATTCCATATTCTTACCAATGTATTGCCAACGGTTCATCACATTAACCTGACTTTTAAGCGGTTGATCCAGAAACCCGTCACTATTATGATCAATTTTCTGGTTATTGGTATTGCCATGAACCAGCAGCCGGGTGCTCCATTTCGGATTCAGAATCTTACCGGCATCAAAGTTGAACTCATACCTCGATTCCAGGTCAGCATACAGATTTACGAACAGTTTCTCCTGGATGTCAGGCTTTTTATATTCCACATTGATCTGGCCGGTGATCGATTCATATCCGTTTACCACAGAGGAAGTACCTTTGGATACCTGAATAGACTCCATCCAGGTACCGGGTACCAGGCCAAGACCGAAAGCGGTGGAAATCCCCCTGAGGTTGGGAATATTCTCAGTCATCAACTGGCTGTATATGCCCGATAATCCCAGCAACTGTATTTGTTTGGCACCGGAAATCGCATCACTGTAATTGACATCCACCGAAGCATTGGTTTCAAAACTCTCGGAGAGATTGCAGCAGGCTGCTTTTCTCAGTTCTGTCGAAGTAATTACCGTGGTATGGATGGGATCAATCCTCGAAATAAAGGAGCCGCTTCCTTTGTTCACAATTTCAACTTCTGCCAGGGTAGGATTTACAGTAAGAACAATCGCCAGAGGTTCGACTGATGGTTCAAAGAGAATCGTATCCGTTTTATAACCAATATAACTCACTACCAGCTCATTGTAGCTATTATTTGGATTTTTCAACTCAAAATTTCCGTTTACATCCGTTGCTCCGCCAATCTGGGTTCCTGCCCAGAATACATTTACCCCCGGCAACGGATTTCTCTCTCCGGAAGGGGTTTGCTCAAAAACAGTTCCTTTCACCGTTTGAGCCTCCACCCGGCTGCAGAAGAGGGTAAAGAATATGACAAATATTATAATATGCTTATTTTTCATTTTTTTATTTTAACTGAAATATATTCTTCGTTTAGCTATAAGGGCTTACTGCTTATTAATTGACACTACTAATCCATCATTATCCTAAATGACCTTTAAGACCTTAAGGACTTTAATGGCCTTAATGGCATTGCTGGCTTTAACCACTTTGGTGATTAGTTCGCCTTTTAGTGAAAATACTACGAAATAAAAAAATTAACTTTTAGTGCAAAAAGTATAGAGGCTTTCCTGCAAAATCAGGAAACCGGCGGGACAGGAATTTTGATCTGGTGTATTTGCAGGAAAATCTTCCTGCCAGGCTCAGGTATTTTTCTATGGGTTATTTCAGGGAGCTTCTGTTCGGATTTATCATTCAAATCCTGCAAAAGATCAGAAGGATGCAGAACAACTGGTTGCCCCATGGCAATAAAAATCCTTTTACCAGATTCGTATTCGGTTTTTACTTTAAAATACTTAAAATAGGTTCTGCAGCAGGAATTCTTGTCGATATGACAATGACTTACTGACTTGCAACAGGAAAGATGCTCCTGAGAACCGGGTAAATGACAGGATCCGGAATTGGCTCCGTGATCGCAGGTAGCATGGGATTCAATCAACGAAACCACCACCTCTCCTGAAGAATAACAAACATGCTTAAAAACATACAGCCCACTGCTGAAAATCAGCATGTGAACAAATAATAATATGGCAGTTACTGTTTTAAACACAATACAAATTTTATTCCGGTGCAAAAATACTTATTTTAGCAAACTGAAAACCTTTGCTGACATTTTCAACCATTATCCGGTGTTGAATTTGATATTTTTAACAACTAAACAACTTTCGCAAAGCAATAATTTAATACGTTTGAACCCAAATAATTGATCATGATTACAGACACTATTAAAGTAGAATTTATAGAGAAAATCGCATTGCTTACGGTCAACCGGCCACAAGCATTGAATGCATTAAACACATTGTTTTTCAATGATTTAAACAAAATTCTGGATGAACTGGAAAAGAATACGGAGATCAGGGTCATCGTGATGACCGGTGAAGGAAAAGCCTTTGTGGCTGGGGCTGATATAGCCGAGATGGTTTCAAAAACGCCTCAGGAAGGCGCTGATTTCTCGCAGTACGGACAGAAAACCTTTCGAAGGCTTGAATTGTTCAGATTGCCGGTAATAGCCGCCATCAACGGTTTTTGTCTGGGGGGCGGACTGGAACTGGCGCTGGCTTGTGATTTCCGGTTTGCATCAATGAAAGCAAAATTTGGTCAGCCTGAGGTTAATTTGGGATTAATACCCGGTTTTGCTGCCACACAAAGGCTTCCCAGGCTGATAGGTCCGGCAAATGCGCTGTTCCTCTTAACCTCAGCCGAAATGATTGATGCCCAGGAAGCGCTTCGCTATGGTCTGGTTCAAAGAGTGTATGAACCTGAAGGTTTACTGCCGGAAACCCTGAAAATTGCACAGACGATCGCTTCCAAGGGACCTTCAGCCATTACCAAAGTAAAAATGGTTACTCGTCTGGCCTCCGGACTTGATTTTGAAACCGGCTCCAATATTGAATCCAATGAGTTTGGAACCCTTTTTGGCCCCGGAAGCGAAGGGGAAGAAGGCATGAAAGCTTTCCTGGAAAAACGCAACCCTTCCTGGAAGTAACTGAAAAGAATTATAAATTATAAATTATAAAATTATAAATTGAAATACAGTTAGTTAGATTAGTGATCTTTCTGGTTGATTTATTGTATTTTCCGTGACGAACTTTGATTTTCAAATGGCGATTTTGCACGCAACAATCGTAGAGTTGTTTTCACACAAAGAAAGTACAAAGAAGTCGCAAAGAAAGCAAAACAAATACAGGTTTCCAGTATTTGTATTTCATTGTCAAATGGTCGAATTGTTAAATTAAAATTGTCTTTCATTTTCAAATCAATCGAAAATCGTAAATCATCAATCGTAAATCGTAAATAAAATAATTATGTCATATTCCAATCAACTCGAAAACGTCAGCATCCTTGGCGCCGCCGGAAAGATGGGCAGCGGTATTACCCTGCTTATGGCGCTGGAAATGGCCGACCAGGCGCTGAAACCTGAAAACAAGGATCAATCATTTGTGCTGAATGCCATTGATGTATCAGAAGATAATCTAAAGGGACTGCTCAGCTATATTGAAAATCAGGCTGTCAAAACAGCCACTAAAAAGGTGGAAGAACTCAGAATAATTTTTGGGGAATCACTGAGTGAGGCCGAAATTGCCCAAAGATATGCGCAACATGTTCTGGGACTTCTAAAACCATTCACTTCTCATGAGGCAGCGTATCACTCAACGGTCATTTTTGAGGCCATCATTGAAAATGAGCAGATTAAAACTGAAATCTTCCGAAAAATTAATCTGGCCAATTCCAGGAAACCCTGGATTTTCTCCAATACCTCATCCATACCCATAGGTAAACTTAACAAAACCGCTGCTCTGGAAGGACGGATACTGGGTTTTCACTTCTATAACCCTCCGGCAGTTCAGAAACTGGTTGAACTGATTACCATTTCGGAAAATCCAAAGGAGATGGTCGAATTTGCTGTTACCCTGGCCAAACGGTTACGCAAAGTAGTTGTTCATTCCAATGATATCGCCGGCTTTATTGGCAACGGGCATTTTATGCGGGATGCCCTGCATGGAATTTCCGAAGCTGAAAAACTGACTGAAACCATGCCACTGCATGAAGCTGTAAACATTGTGAATAAAACCAGCCAGGATCTCCTGGTTCGCCCTATGGGAATTTTCCAGCTGATCGACTATGTAGGTATTGATGTGGTCAGGTTTATTATGAATGTGATGAGCACCCATCTTGATGAAACCACCCTCAGGAGCGACCTGCTCGATACCCTGTTCCATGCCGGTATTAAGGGAGGGCAATTCTCAGATGGCTCCCAGAAAGAGGGATTTTTCAGGTATGAAAAAGGAAAACCGGTGGCAGTTTATTCACTTGAAACCGCAGATTACATACCAATCATTGATCTATCTGACCATACCGACAACTTTTTGGGAGAACTGCCAACAGCGCTACAGCCCTGGAAAGTCATCAATTTCAGCCCCGAAAAACAGGAATTGTTAAAAACCTACTTTGATCAACTCAAACAACTGAAGTCAAACGGAGCTATACTGGCCTTGAACTATCTCAGAAAATCGATGGAAATTGGTAAAAAACTCGTTTCTGATGGTGTTGCCAACAGTCATGAAGATGTGAACACCGTTTTAATGACCGGCTTCTTTCATGCCTACGGACCTGTAAATCAATACGCTGAATAACATGACCCATCTTTTGTTTCAACCCTTTGAATCCGGAAGCCTGAGGTTACGGAACCGGATGGTTATGGCTCCTATGACCCGCAGGAGATCAGGCCCCGGATTTATTCCACAGGAAATGAATGTGGTGTATTACCGGCAGCGTGCTTCGGCCGGAATGATCATTACTGAAGGAAGCCAGATTTCGCCTCAAGGTTATGGATACATGAATTCTCCGGGAATTTATACGCCGGCACAGACAGAAGGCTGGAAAATGGTTACGAAAGCCGTACATGACGAAGGGGGTTGTATAATTCTTCAGTTATGGCACGTTGGAAGGATTTCACACCCGCTGCTGCAGGAAGAAGGAAAGTTACCGGTGGCGCCTTCGGCGGTAAAACCCAGAGGAACCTTAGCTACGCCTGAAGGTACCATGGAATTGGTACCTCCGAGAGCGCTTGAGCATCATGAAATTAAAAATATTATCCTCGATTACAGAAATGCAGCAGCCAACGCCCTGGCAGCCGGTTTCGACGGTGTTGAAATTCATGGCGCCAATGGCTACCTGATAGACCAGTTCATCCAGAACGGTACCAATAAGCGCGACGATGAATACGGAGGCAGTATTGAAAACCGATGCCGTTTTGCCCTCGAAGTGGTGGAAGCCGTTACCTCCGTGTGGCCTGATTACCGGGTCGGCATCAGACTGTCGCCCAGCGGTATCGGGTTCGGCATTTCCGATGACGACCCCGTCTCTGTGTTTTCGTACCTGATAAATGAACTCAATCATTTCAGGCTGGCCTTCCTGCATTTGAACGAACCTTCCCTGCCGGTTGACCATCTTCCTCATTACCTTAAAAAGGTCACCCCGTTTTACCGGAATATATATCAGGGAACCCTTGTCAGCTGTGGCGGATATACTGCCCAAACAGCCATGGAAGCCATAGATAACCGGATCACTGACCTGGTAGCATTTGGAAAACCATTCATCTCCAACCCCGACCTCGTTAACCGCCTTGAACAGGGAATTCCTTTAACACCCTGGGATACTTCAACTTTTTATTCTTCAGGAGAAGAAGGATATACCGATTACCAGGCAGCTCATCATTCTTTAACCAATGACCGATAAAAGCCCAGAAAAGGTCGGTGAAATGTTCGACCGGATTTCAGGCACCTACGACCTGCTGAATAAAATCCTTTCGATGGGAATTGACCGGAGCTGGCGAAGAAAAACGATACAGTTAGTCAGCAGTCTTCCTCATAACAGGATAATTGATATAGCCTCAGGCACCGGAGATCTCAGTCTGGCCGAAGCAAGACTTGGCTCCTCAGATATTATTGCTGCAGATATATCAGCAGGTATGCTGGCCATTCAAAACCAGCGGATCAAAAAACTGAATCTCGGCGATAAAATCAAAACTGTGATAGCCAATGCCGAACATCTGCCTTTTGAAAATGCCTCTTTCGACCTCGTTACCTGTGCCTTCGGTATCCGGAATTTCGAAAACCTGGAGAAAGGTCTTTCCGAGATACAGAGGGTCCTGAAACCTGAGGGAAGCTTCATCATTCTTGAGTTTTCCAAACCTGCCGGTTGGTTTGGAAAAATTTTTCAAGGATATTTTAACACTGTTGTTCCATGGCTGGGGCATCTTGTTTCAGGCCATTCTCAGGCTTACCGCTATCTTTTCAATACCGTGCAGGATTTCCCGTCAGGCTCTGATTTTGTAAAAATATTACAGGAAACTGGTTTTACAGAAACCCGGCAATTGCCTCTTACCCGGGGAATAGCCACACTGTATTCGGGCAAAAAAAAAGCTGTCTTTCATGACAGCCTTTATTAACCCCAAATTTCTAAAAACAAAACAAGCAAATGAAAAACGTTTAATCCTATTGTGTAATCAACGTGTGTTTAATGATATTTTCAGTAGCGATGAGAAGTACCACCAATAAAACCATCAAAATGTAAAAGGTGGCTTTTGAATGATACAACTCATAAAACAATCTGAAAATACTTCCTGAAAAAATTCTTATATATTTCATTTCAAAATGCGTTTTTCATCAAGATGCAATGTTTTAAACTTAAGTTGCGTTAAAGCAAAAAAAAATTCAACAAAAAAAGATTTTGAACGACGCAACGGTTTCAGGTACTGTAACATCTTAATGGCGAAGTTCATTGACTTTTTTTTAATTTTGTGAGTCATTAACGCTTCTTTTTTTTGGAACAAGAACTTAGTAACCTTCTGAAAGATTGTATCGCCGGCAAAAAAAAAGCTCAGGAAACCTTATACCGGCAGTATTCCTCCTTTTTGTTCGGGGTTTGTTTATCCTATTCCAAAAACAAGGCTGAAGCCGAGGACATTTTCCAGGACGGTTTTGTAAGAATTTACCAGAATTTAAAGCAGTTCAAAGGCGATGGTTCCTTTGAAGGATGGATGCGAAGGATTATGGTAAATACAGCGTTGGAAAGGTTCCGGAAATCGAATCCATTGTATCTTGTGGAGGATTATTATTCCTATGACGGGGATATTGATCCTGAAGATGCTGTCAGCCGGATAAGCGCAGATGACCTGCTTAATCTGATACAGGAACTAAGCCCGATGTACAGGGTAGTATTCAATCTGTATGCACTGGAAGGGATGAGTCATAAGGAAATCGCTGAAAAACTCAGCATTTCGGAAGGCACATCCAAATCAAACCTCTCCAGGGCACGGGCCATTCTTCAGAAAAAAGTCAAAGCTTTGTTTACTGTACCGATATCTCATTCAAATGGATAACGAACCTAAAAATATTGACCGTCTCTTCAGGAATCAGTTGCATGAGTATCATGCAGATCCACCGCCTGATGCCTGGGAGAATATTTATTCGCGCTTAGAAAAAAAACCAGTCCGCTCGCTTCTTTTTTATATGAAATGGGCAGCAGCTTCCGTACTTATTCTGTTGGCATTTGGAACAGGATATTATTTTGCGCTCTACCAAAATCAACCATCCTTGGCTGAAAAACCAATCCTGCAGGAAAAACCGGAGATTCCACCATCAACTTTACCCCAAACTGCTACTAACCCCAATATCACTCGAAACGCTCACAAAAAACATAATCCGGAGCCTGATAGACAACCTGTTAAAACCATTACAACACAGTCAGCTCCTGCATTACTTGCTAACAACTCATCTCATTCAGGCGAAAATTCATCACCAGAAATTCCGGAACAACTGCCAATGGCAAATATGCCGGTTACGGTGCAGGATATTTCAGAATCACCGGACCAAAACCCTGCCCAGACAGATGATTTGGCTGAATTTGCCCGGTCACAGGTAAATCCGCCGGTTCCGGTTCAGGTACCGCCGGATAATACTCCCAAAATGAATGAGGAATTAATGAGAAAGCTATTGGGAACTGACGATATCACACCGGAAAGTGAAAACATGGTCAAAAATTCCCAAAAATGGTCGGTTGGCGGATTGCTGGCTCCCATGTATTCCTACAGAAGTATTGAAGTGATCAAAGTACCTGAAGGAACCGAGCTTAACGAAGAATTTTACAACCAGGCTGAAAACGGTATTACTACCCTTTCCAGCGGACTCAATATCAATTATGCTTTTAACGACAACCTGACCCTGCAAACCGGTTTCGTATTTTCGAAAATTGGTCAGTCCAATTCCGATGTGCCTATTTTTAATGAACCGGGCAGTCAATATTTGATGCAATTAAACACTTCTGCCGGCAACATCATCATCAATCCTTCGAAATTCGCAAGTCAGATCGAAATACAACCGGCAGATCCCAAAGATACCACTACCGGAAATTTTGGTGTGAATTCTACACTGTTTCAGAATTTCTCATACGTGGAACTCCCTTTGGTAATAAAATACAACCTGATTGACCGTAAAATCGGATTCAATGTAAGAGGGGGATTAAGTCCCGGTTTTATGGTGGGCAACAATTCTTACTTTGCCAATGATGGCAATAAACTGTCATCGGGCATTACCCAGGATGTTAACCAGGTAATTTATAACAGCCTGATTGGTTTCGGTATAGATATTAAACTATCCAAAAGCCTGGTGTTCAACCTTGAACCCACTTTTAAATACTCCTTATTCTCGATTACTTCCGGGGAGTTTGTGAGAATGCACCCTTACTCGGTCAGTTGCTTCACAGGAGTCAGTTACAAATTTTAAGAAATCACCCTTCTATTCTGGTAATTGCGCATTAATCCATGGCGCCGGGAGCATTTTAAACGGACAATTTTCCACTGCCCTGTCGTATTACTGTTAAAAAAAACTAAATTTGCAACCCAAATAAATTATTCAATATGGATGTTTTTGATAAAATACAACGGTTTTTAGGACCCTTGGGTCAGTATCACGAAAAGGCTTTTGGATACTTTATGTTCCCCAAACTGGAAGGAGAAATTGGCAACCGAATGATTTTCAGAGGTAAAGAACGACTGGTCTGGAGCTTAAACAACTACCTCGGGCTGGCTAACCATCCTGAAATCAGGAAAGTGGATGCAGAAGCATCCGAAGAATGGGGACTGGCTTACCCTATGGGTGCCCGGATGATGTCAGGTCATACGGTTTATCATGAACAACTGGAAAAAGAATTATCCGATTTTGAAAAAAAAGAAGATACGTTCCTGCTCAATTACGGATATCAGGGCATGGTTTCCATTATCGACACCATTGTGAACCGTAACGATGTTATTGTATATGATTCAGAAGCTCATGCCTGTATCATTGACGGATGCAGGCTTCATTTCGGAAAACGTTTTGTTTTCCCGCACAATAACATGGAAAAGCTTGAAATTGAGCTGAACCGGGCACAAAAAATAGTGGAACAAACCAAAGGCGGCATTCTGGTTATTACTGAAGGCGTTTACGGCATGTCAGGCGATCTTGGAAAACTGAAAGAGATCGTAGCTTTAAAAGAAAAATTTAATTTCAGACTTTTAGTAGATGATGCCCATGGATTTGGAACCATGGGGCCTACCGGAGCCGGAACCACTGAAGAACTTGGTGTTATGGACGGTGTGGATCTCTATTTTGGCACTTTTGCCAAGGCTATTGCCGGAATCGGGGCCTTTGTTTCAGGACCATCCGATGTGATTACCTTCCTTCGCTATAATATGCGTTCACAAACCTTTGCCAAATCGCTGCCCATGCCTATGGTTATAGGCGCATTGAAGAGAATGGAAATGATCAGAACCATGCCTGAGTTGCGGGAAAAGCTCTGGAAAATAGTTACAGCGCTTCAGACAAATCTTAAAGAAAGCGGACTGAACATTGGCAATACAGAATCACCGGTGACCCCCGTTTTCCTTAACGGTGACATCCCTGAAGCCACACAGTTAACTTATGATCTGCGCGAAAAATTCAACGTATTCTGTTCCATCGTAACCTATCCGGTGGTTCCTAAAGGGGTGATTATGTTAAGATTGATTCCTACCGCAGTGCATACCCTTCAGGATGTTGACGAAACCATCAGCGCCTTTGCAGTGATTAAGGACAATCTCGAAGCCGGAAAATACTCGTCGGGAGTGTTTGTTGACACCTCGTCATAAAGATCATTTTCCAGGAAATCATGAAAGCATCCAATGAACGTACCCCGGCAAATTTTGGCAGGGTCATCATCAATTCTTTATGCTATTTTATCCTGGCATACCTTACCGTTAATTTTATAGCTTCGCTGGTTACTTCCCTGGCAAGTTTGCAGTTTCAATACTCCACCGTCATCAAGTATCACAAGGTAATCTTTGCCATTGATCAGCAAAAATGGTCCGGAGACGCCGTTAAGATGTTGTTTTCGGTAAACCCGCTGGTTGGAACCCTGTTGTCGGTTATATCCTTAATCATTTACAACAACCTGGTTGAAAACAACAGGTTGTTCAAGATGTATTTTCTGTGGATATTCATCCATTCCGTTAATCTGACGCTTGGGACTATTTTATCGGGTAGTTTTGTAGAAAAAGGATTTGGATATGTTTTGATGTACCTGTATTTCACCGATACACTCCGGTTGATACTGACGATTATTTCCGCTTTCACCATGTTGTTTGTGGGCTATTTTATTTCACGGAAATTTCTGTTTTCTGCCAACACATATTTCAATGACCTTACGGATCGAAACATTGACTTCGTGGTATACGGACATATCTTTATACCCAGTCTGTTAGGAACCCTGTTCCTGATGCTTCTGAAATTACCGGAAATTACGGAAGATGATATGTTTGCCATCCCTTCGGTTATGATCATTATCACCCCGTTACTGTTGAGATACAGTTTCTACCCCAATTTCTATTTTCATCAGGACAAAGCAGAAATCAAGCTGGACAAGACACTGCTTTTGCTCACGCTGTTTATTGTCGCCATGTTCAGAATCGGGCTGGAATACGGTCTGCATATCAATGCCTGATATAAATCCTTTACGGATTAAAGCTTTATTATCAGTGTATTGAACTCAACAGCCGGTTTGCATAAAACTCAACCGGTGCGTAATCATCCGTTAATACGGGAATGGGAGGAAATGTATGGTGGATAACATTTTGCAGATAACTGTCCAACTCCTGATCCTCATTTTCAAAACTAATCTCCTGAGTTGATTTAACCGCAATCAGCATAAAATTCTGCAACAGATCTGCCTGCGTTTTTGATTTTACCGCCAACAACACTACCTGGGGAAAAACTGCCTTATAGGTGGCCAATTCGGCTGCCAGAAAGTGATTGCGTTTATTATCCAGGCATGAAATGATATTGGCCATTACCAGCCCTTCCGGGTTCAGCATCTGATACATTTTTTCAACGGCTTCAAGGGTTGTCAACTGGTAGGGTACTGTTAGCTGAGATTTGTAGGCATCCATAAAGATGGCATCATAACGGGCTGTACTCTGATTGAGAAATGTGCGCCCGTCTTCATGAAAAATCCTGAGACGGGGGTGATCTTTCAGTCCAAAATGGATCTTGGCCAGTTCTGTGAGCATCGGATCAATTTCAACCACATCAATATGTGCATCAGGAAATCTTGATAAAAAGTCCATCGGGTAGGAATATCCTGAGCCTCCTATCATCAGGGTATGCTTAAAACCCGGATTAAAATGAGAGACGAGGTGATAATATTTTAAAACCCGGAACACAATTCCCGAGCTATCCCTGAAAATGGCTGAACTTCGTTCATCATTGATGCGAAGAATTTTAATATCCTTCCCGGTTTCATAATCTTTACTGTCATAAATCAGGATCCGGTTGTAGGAACTGTCCGTATCTATATAGGCATATGTTCTTGTCACGCTTTTAAAAAAAAACCAGGAAAGCAGCAACATGAACAGTATTCCGGCAACTGAACCGGGTATTTTGCGTCCGGAAACGAAAATCATCATGGCACAGGCCGACAGGATAAAAGTAACCAGAAAAAGTACGTTTTTATGTCCCATGGCCGGAATCAGCCAGAAACCTGCAGCAAACGTCCCGGCAATACTGCCAATCGTGGAAATGGCATAAAGTCGTCCGACGGTCTTTCCCGATCCGCTTACCTCTTTCATACTTAACCTGACTGCATAGGGAGAAACCATGCCCAGCAATAAAGCAGCCGGGGCAAAAAGAACAATGGCGCCAATCACCGAATTGACTCTCAGATCGGTAAAGTGACCTACCAGGTAAGTCAGTACTCTTTCTTTTAGTAGGGTTGTTAAAAGCACCAATAAGGCAGACAGAAGAATGATCCAGGCGAGAATACGGGCTTCCGGCCATTTATCAGCGAGGTATCCCCCTATCCAGTATCCCATGCTGAGGCTTAGAAGAATCACCCCGATCAGACTGGTCCAGACGAATAACGATGTACCCACATAAGGTCCGACAACCCTGGAGCCAACAATCTCATATACCATTACCATGGCTCCACAGAGAAATACTACTAATGCCAGAATAGAATTTTTCACTATTGTATCACAATTTTAGCATGAATAAATACTCCCGATACTTCAGCCCTGATATAATACATTCCTGATGGTACCTCATCCAGTCTGACAACCGTTTGCTTTCCCTTAACATGCAAGGATTTGACTAGCAGACCAGAGGTAGAATATACCGATAACTGATCCATGATTTCATCAGCTTGTACGGTAAAAACACCATTGGTAACCGGATTCGGGAAGATTCTCAGGAAAGATTGACCGGGCTCAGCAATGCCGATGGCCGAATCAACATGAATAAAGTTTTCCCGGGTGAGGGTATCTGAACCTGCCTGATTCCATACAATAAGAACCACATCATATTCTCCGACAGTCTGGTATTGAACTAAGGGATTTTGTAAAACCGATGATGATGGATTTCCTCCCGGAAACAGCCATAGCCAGCTGGTTGGGTTTCCCTGGGACAGGTCGGTAAACTGCACCGATTCCCCGGGAAATATGGCGGTCAGGTTGGCCGAAAAATCGGCTGTAGGAGGAAGAGAAGCAGGAATACAGGTGATATAATCCTGTTTGGTCAGTGTATTCGAGCCATACGGATTGGTTACCTGAAGTGTCACATCATAAGTACCCGGTGTACTATAGGACACAGACGGATTTTGAAGGGTGGATGATGAAGGATTGCCTCCTTCAAAAGTCCAGGCCCATGAAGAAGGTGCGCCTGCTGAATTATCGGTGAACTGAACAGCCTGGCCGGCATAAACCTCCTGTGGGTTGCCGGAGAAATCGGCTGTGGGCGGAACCGGAGGCGATGTACAGGAGATCTGTGCTTTCCAACCCGCTTTGTTAACCGAGTAATCCGAATGAAACACAAACGTAAGCGCCCCTGAAGGGTGGGTGGAAGTAATGATTCCCGGTGAACTGGTTCCGCAATAGGTTCCGATGGGTGTACCCGTAGCGGATGGCCCGTGATAAATCTTTAACCAGTCGTAATTACAACTTGACTGGTATTCAACATCGAACAACTGAAATTCCACTTTTATCTTTGAATCTGCACCGGATGGCTGTAACGTAAAGGTCAAATCCTCGTCATCACCATAGTTTCCACTATTACCGCCTGTATCATAAAACAAACCGTTACAGGTGGTAATGGTACTGTTTTGCATCAGAAATTCGGCATTTACCGATATATAATCCGGTTTGGTAAGGGTGGATGATTGTCCCTGGGCATTGGTAACGGTTAAAGTAACATCATAAGTCCCTTCGTAGGCATAGGCAATATTTTGGGGGTTTTGCAAGGCAGAGGTTGAAGGATTGCCTCCTTCAAATGTCCACAGCCAACTCACCGGATTGCCGTATGACTCATCGGTAAAATCAACAGTTCCTCCGATCTGTACACTCTCCGGATCGGCTGTAAACCCGGCTGTAAGTGTACCCGCACTGAGCTCTACATCAACCACCACCGAACTGTAATTGCTGACGCTGACATTATTGACGGTTTTAGGCATATGACCGGCGGCCGTAAATGTAAGGTTATAGGTTCCGGCATAAATGGGTCTGTAATATCTACCATGCGGCAATGTAGAATACACAAAAGAGTTATCGAAATCATGACCCTGGATAAATATCTTGGCTATCAGGGGTTCACCGGTAAGCGAGTCGGTAACGGTCCCTGAAATACCGTACAGTGTCTGTTCCATATAATTCAGCATTGAACGGTAATTGTAGTTCCAGAAATTGGGCAACTGACTGGCTGCAGGTGTTTTAACATCTGATATCTCCATGGTTACTTCCCGGCCATAATGAAAGTAGGTTACATAATCCTGCCTGCCGCCGCTGATGGTATACCAGGCATATCCGTTGGTAACCCCGTTATCAAGGTCGGTAAGATAGCCGGAAGGTGCATGCAGATGAACCGTGTCGGCATACTGGCGTGAAACGAAATTGAGCCATGAATTGTCGGCGTGCAGCTGTGGCCAGGTATCCCAGGGATAATTCATGACCTCGGCTCCGCCATGAAAATTTCCTGAAAAAACAAAATCGTTGGCCGTGGTATGATCCATAAATACTATGGTTTCCGGCTGCCAGGCATTACCATCGGGATGGGGTCCGTCTTCAGGATCAGGAAAATTCCGGTTAATATCAACCCCATTGGCGTTATACCTGGTAGCGCCATATACCGTATTGTTTCCCCCGGCAAAGGTTCCATCTGGGTTAGCCAGCGGGTTGATCCAGATTTCGAGGTTGTTCACCAGATTGGTAACTTTGGGATTGGTTCCGTAATTACTTAAAAGATAACTGATCATCCTCAGACTGAGAATATACCCGGTCAGTTCATCCCCATGTATCGAACTTGTGTACAGGAACTGGGGTTCTGCTTCAACAGCAGTTACATTGTCAGATATTTTTGCCATAAGGATCTGCCGGCCTTCGAGGCTGGAACCAATATTAATGATCTGACAAAGTCCCGGGTATTGCGTGGCAAACTGGTTCATCATATCGAGATAGGCCTGGTACGTGGGATAAAAATCCCAGTCGTTAATACCTTTAATATCCACCTCTTCAAGCATCCTGGGATTTTTTATCAGTTCGCCCGGTTTAGGTAAAATATCATACGGATAGTTATACTTTAAAAATTCGGTGAACTCTTTTTTGCCGGCATAGGCAAAAACCTGGCTGTTGTCGATATGGTCAAGAGAGATCACCCGGGATAATGCTTTAAGATCATCCCGGTCATCTGCCGTAAAAGAGAAATAGATCTCACCCCGGTCTCTGAAAATTTCATCTACCGAAGGTATGGTACTTTGTGAAAATAATGAACCCGACAGTAGCACTACTGCCGAAATCTGTAAAAATCTGAAGAAACGCATTTGTTATTTTTTGGTATATTCCTGAATGAGATTACTGATTTGGAGGTTGGCTGCCTTGTTTACCTTAACGAGGGGCAGTCTCAGGTTATTTTGACATAAATTCAGAACCGACAATGCGGCCTTTATTCCTGCTGGATTTCCATCCATGAAAAGGCTGTTTATGATCTCAAGAAGTGCATAATGAATCTCTCTGGCTTTTGTAAAATCACCCGCCAGTGCCAGCTTGACCATTTCGCTGAATTCGCCGGGGAAAGCATTGGCTACCACTGAAATAACACCATCGGCTCCGGCTGCCATCATGGGCAGGGTAAGCGCATCATCACCGGAAATCACAAGAAAACCTTTCTTTCTTTTGTTAAGAATCTCCATAACCTGCAGCAGATCACCTGAAGCCTCTTTTATCCCAATAATATTGGCCATATCATAGGCCAGATTAAGTACGGTTTCAGGTTTCAGATTACAGCTGGTACGGCCGGGAACGTTGTAAAGTATCACCGGAACCGGTGAAACCGTTGAAATGGTCTTGAAATGATAATAAAGCCCTTTTTGCTGAGGTTTATTATAATAGGGACAAACCGAAAGAATGGCATCAATATTTTCAAATGAAATGCTTTTGATGTAATTGACTACCTCCTGTGTATTATTACCACCAATGCCATAAACAATCGGAATTTTTTTCTCAACCCTGTCGGCGGTAAAATTGAGAACTGCCATTTTCTCATCTTTGGAAAGCGTGGCAGATTCACCGGTTGTACCCATAACTACAAGATAATCTGCAGAATTAGTTATAATTCTGTCTATAATCCGGCCAAGTGAGTTAAAATCAACCGATCCGTAGTTATTAAAAGGGGTGACCAATGCTACCCCTGTACCTTTGAAAGATTTCATTGAATGACGGGTTTAATTTGTTCTAAGTATAAAAGGGTAGATTCGATATGTTTTTCGAGAGAAGAATTGCTTTCAGGAGTAATGACCAGGTCGAAGTAGGGTACCCGGTTGTCCTCATTTAAACCAATTTTAAATCCTGCAGATGATAATGCTCCCAGGTAAAACACCGGAAAGTTATGTTCCATACTGAAATCGAACAAAATATCAAACTGACTTTCAATGAATTCCGAAACAAAAGGGACTTTGGGAAAGGATAGTCGTGTGAGTTGTTTTTCAAGTATGAGGTCCTGAGTTAAGGTCTCATTGTAAAAGGGAGGTACTATTTTTCCACCATTATAGGCAATGGCTTTTACTTTTTTACCCTGTTCCTGCAACTTTTTTATAAACCGGCTCATCACCTTAAAATCATCTTCCGTAAATAAATTATACAGGATGCCTATAGTGGCAGCGCGTTCCAGAGTTATTAGCCTAACCTTACGGCGTCTTTGCTGTAACTCTTTGTTAAATAAATATTTACGCAGTGAAAGTTTGATGGGCTTTAACATTATATTGCAAAAAGGGGGTTAAAATTACTACTTTTTTTTATTGGCAACTAAATTCTGCATAGCAATTCCTGACATTATAAAAATTAATCCGATAAAAGTAGAACCCATGATCCTTTCTCCCACCGCAAAGCTGATTATAATAAGGGACAGGAAGGGTGCAATAAATATGAGGTTGGTCACTTTGGCTGTGGTTTCAGATAGCTTCAGGGCTTTAAGCCAGAAAACAAAGGTAATGCCCATCTCAAAAATCCCGATATACACTGAACCGGCCAGGCCCAGAATATGGGGTGTTTGTAATTTTCCCAGTATCAAGGCTGCTATCAGGGTATACAGAAATCCAAAAACCATGTTATAAAACAGTTTTATCACTTCATCCCTGTGATCGCGCACATTAAAAATCCAGAATAACGACCAGAAGATGGCGCTGCCAAGTGCCAGACCAACACCCAGCGGATTTTCAAATTTCAGGCTACCGGGTTCACCTTTGGTAGCTATGATGATGGTGCCCACAAAACTTATCAGAATGGCAGCCATACTTATCCAGCCGATTTTCTGTTTCAGTAACGGGATGGATAGCAGTGTAAGAACCACCGGCCAGATATAATTGAGGGCTGCTGCTTCCTGTGCCAGCAGAACATTATAAGCCTGAAGCAGTACAAAATAATAGAGAAAAGGATTTAATAAACCCAATAATGCGGAGTGCCCAATATCACGCCAGGATGAATGCCTTATCAGATGTGTTTTTTTCTGAATCACTAAAACCAGAAAAAGCACCATTACCGACACCAGGCTTGAGTACAGTAACAATTCAACAAAACTCAGGTATCTCAATGAAAGCTTAAAGGCAGAACCAATGGTTCCCCAGAACAGTACTGCCAATCCGGCATATAAATAAGCTTTTTTCTGATTTTTGATAACAAATTATCCTGATAAGGTGAAAATAAAATTATTGAAATAGTGATAACGAATCCATGTAAAGAATGATAAATTGAAATAACGATAGTTGGAAATCCTGTATTCCTCTTTGTGATCTCTGTGGCACCTTAGCGGCTCTGTGTGAAACCGGGCTGAACTACTCTTTCACTATTTTCCTGTAAATCACTTCACCGGCGCCCTGTACCCTGACAACATAAATACCTGAAGGTAAATCGCTTGTATTTATTGTGTTGATGAAATGATTTCCATTTACTTCAAGATGCTTTACCTGATTTCCGGCAAAATTGAACACCGAAATATCTCTTAAAGCGAATTCCGGAGAAGTTTCAATTACCACCTGCTCTCCGGCCGGATTTGGATAAACATTCACAGCGCTCTTCACTCCGGAGATATCATCTGTACCGACGGTTGCCAAGATCTTAATATCATCCACATACAAATTATTTCCAAAACGGTTATACCCTTCAAACATAATCTTTACTCCTTCGCCACCGGTATAAGGGCTGATATCGAGTTCAATACAATCTGCGCCCCATCCGCTTCCACACCAGTCGTCGGGAACCTGAGGAATAAACGCAGCCGTGGTAGGTAAGGCAGTTTCAAAAATACCACTTCCATTGGGCCCGCCGGCAAACAGCCGGGTCCAGTTTTCTCCGCAATCTGTTGATATGTAAACGATCAGCGAGTCTTTCTGGTTGGTTTTCTGAGCGTAAGCATGCTTAAATTCCAGTGTGGCGCTCGCAGAACCGGTCAGGTTGAAAGCCGGTGAAATTAACCGGTCGCGTTGCATAATATAGTTATAAATATAGTTATTCATGTAAGCCGCTTTAGTACTGGGTGGATTTCCCTGAATATCAGTAAGACTCCAGGTAAGTCTTCCGTCCGGATTTTCTACTACCCACGACTGCTCAGTCAGTGAGCCATATTCAAAGCTTTCTGAATAAGGCAGGGTTAACCCTCCCGAATGCAGGCATCCAATACAATTGTATCCTGCTGATCCATTATTGTTTTGAGCCATTAATGAAACTGAATAGGTTCCCGGGTTAGAGAACCGTACTACCGGATTTTGCGACTGAGCGCTGGTACCTGAAACAAACTGAACATCAGCAGGGGTAAACTGCCAGAACCACGCGGTGGGGCAATGTTCAGTAAGATCGGTAAACTGCACATCCGTGCCGGTACAGAAAACCGTTTCGGAAGCAGAAAAATTTACCGATGGCATCAGGTCGGAGCTTACTGTGATCATATCCTCGTAAACCTGGGTATCCGTACCATAAGAATTGGTTACCGTAAGGGTAACATCATAAGTTCCGGGGGAGAGATATTCAATATTCTGCGGGTTTTTCTCATTGGAAACGCCCGGGGTTCCGCCCTCAAAAGTCCACTGCCAGGCAGTTGGCACTCCCGATGACAGATCCCTGAAGTTTATGGAACACCCTGTTGGTATTAAAACATTGCTGGCAGAAAAATCAGCCATTGGGGTAGTTTTGTAAGTTTCGGCCTCCCACATTCCCCGTCCATAGGTACCTGCACGTAAACGGTCGCCGGCAGGATCAACGGTATCGTAATAAATTTCAATTTCGGTTACCTTCACCGATACCGGCAGTCCTTCGGCAAACAACATCCAGTCAGGCATCGAGAAATCTTTGTAATACACACCAGCATCCGTACCTACATAAATACCGTCAAAGGCATTTTTGTATAACGCTATGGTATACAAGGGAATATTGGGCAAATTTCCGGATATATCAACCCAACCGGCCCCTTTATCGAATGATTTGTAGATTTTATTACCCAATGCCAGATATACGATATTCTCATCAAACGGATCGGCTTTAATATCGCGGATATCAGCATTTTGAGGCAGTTGATTGGTGAGATCGGTCCAGGCAGGGTCAAAATGATTTACATTATCGCATCGGAACAATTTTTTGTCGTATCGTCCGGCATACAGGATATTGGGATTTTTTTCGGAATGTTCCAAAACGGCCAGATCCTGCGAATTACTGTTTCCGAGGTTATTGGAAATTTTTTCCCAAACCGGACTGGCGCTTTTGATGTTGGTACATCTCCAGATATTCTTGTAACCGGCAAACATGGTGTTGGAATTGGTTTTATGCAGGGTAAACGGAGTTACCCATGCGCCGCTTTCGGTAATTCCGTTGGTATTGGCTCCGGCTACTTTTACTTCACTTCCATTGTTGTAAATCCGGATGATATCTCCGTAGTAAAGAGTTCCATAACTGTAAATGGGGGTAACCGGATCAACGGCACATTCCATTCCGTCGCCGCCAATATGCGCTTTCCAGTAAGTACCGTTATAGGATGCACTGCCGTTGTCCTGATAGCCATTCATGGCTTTGTTCTTGGTATAGGCGGCCTGTCCTATTTTATATGCCTGTGAGATGACCAGTCCGTTCGAAATTTCGGGGTACGAAGCGCCCTGGTTTTCTGTGTAGTAGAATCCCCCATCGTTTCCAACATATAACCGGTTGTTGACCGGGCTGTATTCAAACACATGCTGATCGGCATGAACAGCCGGTTTTCCGCAATCGCCCCACCAGTGGGACGATATGGCCCAGGTTACACCATAATCAACAGATTTCCAAATATCCACGCCACCTGAGAAGATGATGGCCGGATTTAAGGGATCAACGGCAATTTCGAGGTCGTACCAGGCCTGACCGCCTGAACCGCTGCCATCGCATGACCAATCGAGGATATTGGGCGAGTTGGATTGTTCGGTAAAATTCAGTCCGCTATCGGTGGAGAGGTAAAGCCCCCGGAATTCGCTGTTGTTATTCGACATGAGTAGATATACATTTTCGGGAGCTGCCGGAGTAACTGCAATCACGCTTCTTTGCCCGGCCACAAGGCCTGCTGTGATCTGGGTCCAGTTTTCACCGGCATCCTCGGAACGGTAGAATTTGGCATCGCTCACGCTGTACATGATGCCGGGATTATCCGGCTTGAAGAGGATATCCTTGAAGTTTCCGGGTTTTTTCAGTATCCAGTTGGCACCATGGTCTGAGGTCATGAATATCCCGCCGCTGGTAGCCGCGAAAATAATACCGGGATCGGCGGGATGCTGAATCATCCTTCCAACCACTTTGGCACCCATTCCGTTGTTACAGGCATACCAGCTGGCGCCGGCATCATCACTCCGGTAAACCCCGATTCCGGCAGCATCGCCTGCATCCCGGTCACCGGTGCCGATAAAGATGATATCAGGGTTTTCAGAATCCACAATAATGGAAGATACCCCCATGGATGGAAGGTGATCGGTTAATGGCGACCAGGACTGGCCTCCATCCGTTGATTTCCAGATGCCGCCTGAAGGCGCTCCTACATACAGAATATTGGCCTCCGTAGGATGGAAACCTATGGCATTTAAACGTCCCATCCCCTTATATCCTTTCAGATTGGGCAACTGCCAGGGACCCAGGCTTGTCCAGGGAAATCCTTTGCCTTGATCTGACCCATACTGATCCGTGAACTTGTTAAATTCATGAATGGTACGGAACGGATCGACAGGCATTCCGTTTTCATCCACCTGAAACTGTTTCATGTATTCCCATCTTTTGAATACCTTGAATCCGGAGCTTTTGGTTACCGGACGGCCTTCCCAGTAGGTCTGAAAGGCTTTCTGGGTTTCATAAAAACTGAAGTTCTCATCCTGCATCATCTGTATCCAGTATGGATAGTTTTTATAATCCTTTGGTTCTACGGACTGACTGTATGCCCAGGTAAATGTTAAAAGAAAAAGAAGGGTAAAGAGCTTATTCATCATTTGACAGTAAATTTAGAAGGTGCAAATGTAAATTTTTTTTCTAAGAGAGAAGACCGTAAAAGACTGAATTGGTTGTACGGTACCAATTACGATTGAGCATTAGAAAATTTGAGCATTTGAGCATGAAATTCGGATTCAATCTATAATCTATAATCTATAATAATGGGACTTGCCGGATTTTCATTATTTTTGTTTATCTAAAACTGCAGACATCTGCTGATAATTGAATCATTATAAACTGGACCACGATGAAGAAGTACCTGTTAATTTTACTCATCACCTTATATTTTAACCATTCAGGCCAGAGCCAGATTTCGGTACTTTTTGTAAACGATAATGGTATACAGCCTTCCAACACTACAACACTGCTCAACTATCTCAACCTTTCAGGTTACACTTATGAAGTGTTTGATGCGGTGGCCAATTCGCGTTCCCCCTATTACTCAGAAATGTCGAATTACGACCTGGTTTTGTGGTATATATCATCCGACGGGGTGGGCCGGTATTTCTGGAATGGTACGGACACCGACAATATGGTACTTGCTGATTATCTGGACAATGGAGGATTATTGTGTGTAATGGGTACTGATTTTTTATATGACCGGTATAGTACACCTTACAATTTCTCTCAGGGTGAATTTGCGCATGACTACCTGGGGATTGGAGAGTATTTTGCCCAATCCTATGCCGATGACGGGTTTCTGGGCGTGGAGCAGCTGGAACTTATGGCTGGCAATGAAATACTGGGATTAAATCCGGTAAGATGGGTTTTTCCCACCCTGTGGTATGTGGATGCCTGCTTACCAGCCACCGGTGCAGTTCCGGTTTACAGAATGGGTCCTCCGGCCTATGTTTTTTCAAACTATTTTGCCGGAATTGCCAACCGACAGAACGGGCTGAATACCCTGTCGTTCTTTTTCGATCCGGTTCATATTGATACCCAGGAACATGCTGTCGCACTTTTTACCGGAATCAGATCATATTTTACTACCGTGGGCGTTGAAATCCGTCAGCAGGTAAGTCCAAAGGAAACTATTACCGTTTTTCCCAATCCGGCTGCGGATAAAATCCTGATTTCGCTGCCAGCTGTAAAACCGGAAACCGGATATTTTTCGATATCGGATATTTTTGGCAGGATCGTTAAAATTTCTGAGCCTGATCATAGAAGTATCAATCAGGTTGAGATCGATATTTCGGAATTTCCGAAAGGCTTTTATGTTATCAGAACCAAGGATGGAAAGACTGGAACTTTTGTGAAAAAGTAACCGGAAGCAGGGAATAAAAATAAGATCAGAAGTTATTTTATTTCAAGGTTTTAAAAACCTTCGTCAGGTCAATTTTCAGTTCACCCCTGAAGATAGTGACCGGGATTTTATTATCCTATTTGCAAAGATACAAAAGAACCATTAAACAGATGTCAGACAGAATATTACGGTGCGCTGCACCTTATTTAGATCCCGTGTTCCCCCTTTTCTACAAATATTTGGCTACGCTGTAGCCGGTCGATCCAGTTCCAAAGTTAAAACGTGTACCGTAAAATCATTGAATCACCAGAATTTACATCTTTTAACTTATTGAATTTCTAAAGTCTGAATTTTGTATTTCGTTTCAAATCCCCGAATTTTCAAATCATCAATCGTAAATCGTAAATCGTAAATCGTAAATCAATTCCTCATTGCTCATTTTTCATTGCTAATTGCTCATTGCTAATTGCTCATTGTTTTTTCAACCCTGATCTCCATCACCGATTTCACGGCTCTGTCGGAGAAAAAATCGGCTGCGGGAAAAAGCCGGAATCGACCGCCGTCATTGAGGCCTTCATCCACCAGCAGCACCTGCTCCTGATCGGAACGGTTAAATATTTCGGAAAACGAGTACACAGCCCGGTAACCATCCAGGGCGGCTACCACCACTAACCCTTCCTGGAGAAATGCTTTATCCACCGGGAAATGGGCTTTTAAGGCATCTTTCAGCGCAACTCCCTTAAAATCGGAAATTCCGTGAATCCCCATCCCACGGCCATAAAACACGGTTGAATAATTCTGAACCGTTGAATTTTCCGGTAATCCGCCACTGATAGCCGCCAGCTGTTTGTCACCTGATTTTATTCTAATCTCCGGCGACACCATCGGGCTCATCCCTTTGTTGATTTCATAATTGCCTGAATATGAAAGCACTTCAATTTTCACCGGGCGAGAGATATTTCTTTCCGTAACCAGATCAGTTGCCACCACCAGTTTGTTTACTTCGGGCAATGGCCACAGTTCTTTTGATTTCGTGGGTACTATTCTGGCTACCTGAGTCGCAATCATGATTTCATGACGGTGAACCGGATAATAGATTTCGCCCCAGCTTAGCACGACTTTTTCTCCGGTTTCGGAAGTGATGACCACATACAGATCGATAATGGGTGGAAATTTGGACTGGTTCATTTTGTTCAGCTGAAAAGAATTCAGGATATCATATAAAGAATAGCCTTCATAACGATAAGCGCCGATAAACCGGTTGCGGCCTTCAGCCAACCTGACCTCTTTACAGATAAGAGATCTTAACGGGAGTTTCTCCAGATCCACATAACCGGGATTGGATACCTCACCGGTCACCAGAATCCTGGGTACACCCAATAGATGAGCCGGATCGTCATCGTAAAAATCGTTGGTTTGAGACCTCCCCTGAAAGGACATGAGCATCGCCATTAGCGCCATGCCGAAAAATAAATTTTTGTTCATAAACAATGGTAATTCTTATAATTTAAATGATATTTCTGCGGTAATAAACCTGCCTGGACAAACGGCATATTTACTGTCGTAGTACTTCGTATCCAGCAGATTCTGAATATTTAAAGAAAGCTGATATTTTTCACGGAAGGTTTTCGAGATTTTAAGATCAACCGTAGTAAAGGCGGGATACTGATCGGATTTTACCAGTTCGTCATAGATATTCTGATCATTAATATAGGCGCTGCCGGTATATTTTATCCAGGCCGAAGCCTGAAAATGCCGTCCTGAATAGCTGGCACCTGTTGCCAGGAGCTGTTCCGGAACATCGGTCATATATTTTCCGGAAAGATTGATTGTATCCTTCTGAGCGATTTTGCGGTATTGATCAATTTTTGAACTGGTATAGGCATAATTGACAAACACACTCAGATTCCTTACCGGTGTGTAACGGATATCGGTTTCCAATCCGTAAATTTCTACGGAGCTGATGTTGGCCCTGATCAGGATGGGCCGTTCCCCAAATCCCATATCGATAGTCATGCCATTGGCTACATAATACTGAAAACCTTTTCCTTTGGAATAGTATACAGAGGATGACCAGTTCAGATTTCCGGCAATTCCCAAATCCAACCCTGTTTCAAAGTTGTTAAGAAATTCGGGTTTGATATACGGATTGGCCAGTTTAAAACCGCCTTTGATTCTTCCGGAACGGCAAAGATCATCAAGAACCGAGGGACGGAATCCTTTGGAATAACCGGCAAACACACGGGTATCCTCACTCCAGCGGTACTGCACGGATAACCTCGGACTAACCGCCGACCAGGTCTGGGTTTGCATAACAGGCACTTCGTAATCACGCATGAACGAGGTTTCCATAGTGGGATTATCGATAAAAAAAGCGCCGTCGTAGAATCGGGAAACATCGTAACGGATACCCGCCAGAAGGCTCACCTTATTTGAAAAAAGTTTTATTTCGTCCTGAATGAAGGCTGCTGCTGCACTCATCTTCCCTTTATTGTAAACAATATCGGTTGAAGTATAATATTCATCATAAGCATCCACAATGCCATTTTTCAGGTCAGCGCCGGCTGTCAACTGATGGTACGTTCCCAGCCTTTTGGTGATGGTATTCATCCAGCCCATATCGGCTCTTTCGGAGAGCACATTATACCAGGTATAGTCATCCTTGAGGTATTCATTCACTTTTTTATAAAACTCAACCTGGGTAAAAAGTACCGAGCTTACCTTCAGGCCAGTTTCCGGGTTACCCAAAGTTCCGGAGTAATTGAGCCGGATGCCGTATGAATCATGGTCGGTGGTATTTCCTTCGGATTGGTGTACTTTTTCACCGTTACCCCTCCGGTCATCGAACACACTTATTGAAAGATCCAGCCGGTGTTTGTCTTTAATGGAAAGGGAGGTTTTCAAACCAAGACCGGTTTCTCTCATATTAGATTTTTCAATATATGGGTTAGCGGCCACATCGGCCTCGCTTTGGGTAATATATCCTTCGCTCTGTTTATGAAAAATATTTACGCTCCAATTCCATGAAACATCCGGAGTTTTCAGTTTGATGGCACTGCCCGTCCTGAGTCGTCCGCCAAAAGTCTGATAGGTACCATATTCGAGGGAAGCATTCAGAAAGAAATTGTCTTCGGTTTTTTTGGTGATCATGTTGATGATACCTCCCATGGCATTGCCTCCATAAATGGCTGAACCCGGACCTTTAGTCACCTCAATCCGGTCGATGGAACTGACATCCACCAGGTTCCAGTCCACAGTTCCGCCATCTGATTTATTGATGGGAATGCCATCGAGCAGTACCAGTACCCGTGCCTGCTCCTTGCCGCTCATCCCCCGCATGGAGATGGTGCTTTTGGAGGAAAAGATGCCAGAAGGCCGTCCGACATTCAGCCCGGGTGTAAAGCGCAGGGCATCGTCAATATTTTGTAATGGCAGTTGATTGATCTGCCCGGGCGTTATCATATTCACCCTAACCGGGGTATTCATCAGGCGGCTGTCGGTACGGGTGGCCGTAATTACCAGCTCATCCATGGATATGAACGACGGCTGCAGCAAAATATCATTCAACCGGTTTTCTCCCGGCTTCAAAACCCAGGTGAGCTGAACCGGATTATACCCCATATGGCTGATCTGGATGCTCACGGTTTCCGGAGGCAGGCTGCAAATCCTGAAAATACCGTCAGCGCATGTAATTCCGCCAAAACTATCGTTGATCTTTATATTGACATCCTGAACCGGAGTGCCGCTGCCCGACTGAATAATCTTGCCGGTAAGGCACGACTGGCCGGAAACATCCGTTATACCTGCGAAAAGCGCCAATAAAAAAATAAGGGAACCAGGTATTAATGATTTTGTCATCGTGAACTCATTTTTGAATTTTAATGGCCATGACAATTTTCCCGGTTTCTGTTTCATCCGCTTCATAAACCCTGATCAGTCCGTATTTACCGTCATGGGTACGAAAAGGAATTACCCTGCCTGCATATCCGTATTTGCAGTTCCCGCTGACCTTTTCAGGGCGGTAAGCATTAATAAGCAGGCTGTCACTCAGGGCTGACTCAAATTGTTCGACACTAACCAGGTTATTATCGCTGGAATAGTAATCGTAGGTGATGGAATTTTTAACAGGCCAGCCTGAAATTTCAGGGTAATAACCCACGCTGGAAGGATAACCGGGGCACGTAAATGTAGGAGAAGGGAGGCCGGAAGTGATGTAAAAATAGGCGACCACATCAATATCAACCTCATGACCTGCTATGGTAATATCCTGATATACCATGCCTGTATGAACATCGAGGAAGTGGCCGAACCAGTTGTTATTCTGCAATCCAATGGTAAGGGTATCGAAGTAACTGATTTCACCATAAGCCGTTCCTGATCCTTTAAACACGGTGAGTGTGGCTACGGCAGTATCTTTATTGGCATTCATTACGAGTATATACCAATTCTCCACGGCGGATGTGTCTTTGGCAAAAGTAAAATCGGCATCAAAGCCTTCCGAACCAACATAAAGTCCCCGGTCAATTTCGGTAATGGTATCAGATTCGGTCATCCGGTCGATCCGGAGATAAGTGAGTGGCACACCGGCGCCTGAAGCCTGAATACCAATTTTTATAGTTCCTCCTGTTGGTATAAAGGCTTCGTTGGCCGTATATGCAGTTCCGGTTTTCAGAATAAGGAAAGCCTTTTCTGAATCATCCTCCTCGGAACAAGATATTACAGGTAACAGCATCAAAACAAGAAAGGCCAGGGGTAGCAGGTTTGAGATAATCCTGATGGCAGAGGCCGTTTTTCCTGTTATGAATTTGTGTACCATGATGAATTATTTCTGGATTTTTACAGCAATTTCGAGGGTTCCGGCTTCTTCGCCGGTAACGGTTAGCACTTTATAAAGCCCGTATTTGCCCGATTGCAGTTTGAAGCAGTACACATCGCCTGCTGTGAGCAGTTTGGCTTTTCTGAAATCATTTTCGGTATCATAGGCAGCCAGTATCCGGGCATCATTCTGAACGGCATCAAAATCAGCGGCAGTCAGAGCGGTTTTTACAAAATAAGTAACATTTTTAATTGTGTAGTTTTCGGGTGAGCTGGCTCCTTCAAAAATTCCGGTAATATTGGATCCGGGGGCAGCCAGGCTCATCATGTTCTGGTTGGAGGTGGTGTTTTCATAGAAGCAGAACATATCAATGTCGGCCTGATTTTGAAAAGCAGCAGCCTGGAAATATTTTGTGGAAGTATTGTTGCTGTAGGAAAGGAAGCTTTCGACGGTAGGATTATCCTGTGCGCCAAGAACTATTGAAGCGTAACTGTTGATTTCTCCAAAATTACCGGTAACTGTTATGGTTTGCTCAGTAACGTGACCGGCGATATCGGTAGCGGCAAATTTCAACATGTCCTGATTCTCCACACCTTTGACATGTTCATATTCAAAGGTATACATGGTTTCATTCACTGACTCATCCACAACGGCAGTACCATTGAGAATAACCTGAACTTTTACGATTTTATCGGTACCATTGGAATTTACCGTGATCCCGAATTTGAGCGTATCGCCGTAGGCGGCGCCGGCATCAGCGCTGGTATAGCCTGCATCCGTTTTGAAGGTAATGACGGGTGAACCCGGATCTTCATCCTTGGTACAACTGGATATAAAGCTGGTTGCCAGAGCAACCAAAACCATTGAAATGGCAAAAAACTTCTTCATAGAATTTAGATTTGAACGATTAAAAAGCGATTAGTAAATTTTTTCATATCGGGCACAAAAGTAATTTTTTTTACAAAACGGGCAAACCAAGACCATTTCAAATTTTGGTTAAAAGATAATATTTCGTTATTTTGTAGCCAAAATAAAAAAGAATGCTTTATGGGATTGAAATGCGGAATTATCGGGCTGGCCAACAGCGGTAAAACCACCATATTTAATTGTTTGTCGAACACCCGGGTACAGGATGCCGGGCAACACGGAAAAACCAACATCGGGCAGGTAAATGTTCCCGACAACCGGCTCAATGAAATTGATAAACTGATCAGATCGGCCAGGATTGTGCCGGCTACGGTGGAGATTATGGATATACCGGGACTTACCAAGGGATCCACACAGGAAGGCACCATCAATAAGTTTCTGGGCGAAATTCAGCAGGCGGATGCCTTGCTGCATGTGATTCGTTGTTTCGACGATCCCAATGTAGCGCATATCGAGGGAAATGTTAATCCTGTCAGAGACATTGAAACGGTTGACCTGGAACTTCAGATCCGGGATCTGGATATTATTGAAAGAAAGCTTCAGAAAACGGAAAAGATTGCCAAGCTGAGCGGTGACAAGGAAGCCCGCCATGTAGCGGCAGTGTTGCAAAAAGTGAAGGAGCATCTTGAATCATTCAGGAATGTGAGAGACATGGAACTGCATGAGGAGGAAAAAAGGGTTATTGCTGATTGTTTCCTGCTCACCGTGAAACCGGTTATGTTTGTCTGCAATGTGGATGATGCTTCGGCTGCCACGGGAAATCAATATGTGGAGCAGGTGCGGAATGCCCTGAAGGAGCGTGGTGGCGAGGCTATTATAATTGCCGGAAAGCTGGAATCGGAGATTGCCGAGCTGGAAGATGCCGATGACCGGAAGGTATTCCTGTCAGATGCAGGTTTGGAAGAACCGGGGGTAAACCTGATGGTTCGTTCGGCTTACAGAATGCTGAACCTGCAGGCATTCTTTACTGCAGGCCCCAAAGAAGTCCGTGCCTGGACCATCCGCAAAGGGATGACCGCTCCGCAGGCTGCCGGCGCCATCCATTCCGATCTTGAAAGAGGGTTTATCCGAGCTGAGGTCATGAAATATGATGATTTCATCAAATTTGGCAGCGAGCACGCGGTTAAGGAAGCCGGGAAATTTCATGTAGAAGGTAAAAACTATATCGTTCAGGAAGGGGACATATTACATATCCGGTTTAATGTATAGCCGGTTATTCAACAGGTTTAACCGGTAAAGAGAAGCCAAAGGTACTTCCAAAACCGGGTGTACTTTCAACCCAGATACGGCCATGGTTTTTTTCAACAAACTCCTTGCAAAGCAATAATCCGAGGCCCGTGCCTTTTTCGCTTTGGGTACCCGGGGTCTTGAACTTTTCATCAAGGCGGAACAGTTTCTTAATATTCTCCTGGGAAATACCAATTCCGGTATCGTTTACCACCACTTCCATCTCATTGTCTTTCTGACGGGCGATCAGCCAGATCTTCCCTCCCATATTGGTAAACTTAATGGCATTGCCGATCAGGTTACGAAGGATAGAATGAACCATATCCAGATCGGCATATACTTTAATACCAGGCCCGATACCGGTATACAGGGCAACTTTTTTATTGGTAGCCTGAGAATGGAGTAATCCAATGATTTCATTGACGGCTTCTCCCAGATCGATCATTTTGGGATGATAATGCAACCGGCCGGTCTGGCTGCTTGACCAATCGAGCAGGTTCTGGAGGAGCTTGAAAGTCTGTTCGGAAACATTGCGGATCGTATTAATCTGAATTTTCCTCTCTTCATCAGAAAATTCGGTATAGTTTTCAGAAAGGAGTTCGGTGAATCCCACGAGGGAATTGAACGGGCTTTTTAAATCATGGGCGACCACAGAGAAAAATTTATCTTTGGCTGCGTTCAGTTCCCTGAGCTGTTTCTCTGATTCCCGGAGCGCATTCTGGGCAATCCTGAGCGAAGTTACGTCAATGGCCACCCCTTCATAGCCTTCCAACAGGTTATTGGCATCCCGGATGGGTACAAACTGCGCCTGGCACCACACCGTACCCCCATCTTTTTTCAGCCAGCCCAGTTCATAGGGTTTTGAAGTATCCAGAGTTCCATCAAACAACTGCCGGGTAATGGTAAAATCATCCGGATGAAGTGTTTTAAAAACAAGCTCCGGTTCTTTATAAAATTCTTCAGGAGAATAACCGGTAAAGTTAATGGTGGCCGGGCTGATAAAAGATATTTTAAAAACCGGATTAAGGTCGATTCTGAATATCATGGCCGGTGAATTATCGGCAATTCTTCTGAATTTTTCCTCACTGGTTTTCAGCTCTTTTTCGGTTTTGCGGATCACGCTTACGTCGCGGATTATTGCCTGAACATATACTTCACCATCGATTTCCAGCGGGTTCAGGCTGATTTCTGTATCAAACTCTTCCATATCGGATCGGATGTGTTTCCATTGAAAGGTTTGGGAATCGCCGTCGAAAGCAACCTTCAGCCTTTTATATACTTCAGATTCAGAGGTTTTTCCGTTAGGTTGGTATTGTGGCGATAATTCATATGGTTTTTTACCGAGGATTTGATCTCTGGTAAGTCCGAATAATGTGCAGGTTCCCGGATTACAATCAATAAAAACATCGTCCTTTATCAGCAGGATGGCATCGGTAGCCGACTCGAACAAGGTTTTGTATTTGAGTTCACTCATTTTCAGTTCGTGCTGAAGCGTAACGGTTTGGGTCATATCCCTTGAAATACCAATAGTGCCGATAATAGTATTACCCTGATAAAAAGGAATTTTTGTAGTGGAGAAGTAACGGAATTTCCCATCAGCATGCCTGATTTTTTCCAGTTTTGAAACCACCGGTATTCCGGTACGAATGATCTCCTTTTCATCTTCAAATGCTGCTTTGGCATGGTCGTAAAGAAAAAAGTCAAAATCAGACTTCCCTATGGCATCTTTCATTTTCTTCACCCCCAGTACGTCCATCTGTGCCTTATTAATCCTGATAAATCTGGATTCTTTATCTTTAAAATATATTGTATCAGGGATATTATCCAGTAATGCCTGAAGCAGGATTCCGTCTAAATCTTTTAAACTATTGATATCGAAGTCACCCGGATTGCCGGTATCAGCATTATAATTTGGATTTGTCATACCAGGATAGCTTTTCAAATAAATATATTTTTACAAAATTATATTAAAATTTTTATGGAGAGGATGAATATTCTTCTTTACTTCACCGAAGGGATAAGGATTTTAAAAACGGTTCCCGGTGTATTTTTACTTTCGAGATTTATCGTTCCGTTATGGAGTTCGATGATTTTCCGGGCTATGGGCAATCCAAGTCCGCTTCCTTCATAAGCCCGGTTGTTGCCTTCACTGATTTGCCTGAACGCTTCAAAAATTCTTTCATGATATTGGGTTGGAATTCCGATACCTGAATCTTCTATATAGATTGCAACCATCGGAATGGAGTCAATGTCAACACATTCCGTCAGGATGGAAATTCTTCCAGACTTTGTGAATTTTACGGCATTTTCAACAATCTGAAAGACAGCCTGGGAAAAAAGTACCGGATCAATCAATGCATAACATTTTGAGAGACTAACAACCTCGAGTTTAAGTCCGTTCCGTTGTGCTGCAGGCAAAATACTTTCTGCGACTCTTTCAATAATGCTGCTGATTTCAAGGTGTTCGCCACTAATCCGGGTAATTCCGGATTCAATTTCCGAGTAAAGTATAACATTATCCAGGGTACGAAGCAATCTTTCACCGGAGCTGCTGATGAATTCGGCCATCTGACCTGCTTCAGTATCCTTGTTTTCATTTCGGATTATATCGGCAAATCCCAGTATACCGCTGAGGGGTGTACGGAATTCGTGGCTCATATTGTTCAGCAGGGCTGTTTTTAGTTTCAGGGATTCTTCTGCCTGTTCTTTGGCTGTTTTCATGGTTTCGGCAGCGGCATTTTTCACGAGAATATTTCCAAAAAGTGATCCGGCTATTTTTAATATTGAGATTTCAGTTTCCGACCATTCTCTGGGTGAAATGCAATCATCAATACCAATAAATCCCCAAAAATGGCTCTCAATAAAAACCGGAATCACCAAAAGGGAAAGAATACCCTGTGATTCAAGTGCTTCCTTTTCACTCTCAGGAAAATCCCTGATCAGTCCGTAAATCACATTTCCCGATCCCAGTTCTGATTCCCATCTTGGGCAAACATCCTGATAACACAAATTCTGTAAAAACGGGTTATTGATTTGGGGTTCTTCATTTTCCTGAGTCCATTCATACTTCTGTGACATTAACAGACTTCCGCTTTTCGGATCGGTTGAATTCTCAAAAACATACACTCTGGAGGCATTCAGCATCCGGCCAATCAATTCAAACGACTTATCGATGGCCACGGGGAAATCAGCGGTTGAAACCAGTGCCAGCACACTGGAGATAACGCCTTCAAGCAGTCGCTGTTTATGCTGCAGCTCTAACTCAACCAGTTTGCGTTGTGTAATATCATGAGATATGGAGAGGATGACCTTTTTTCCGTTATTAAGCGGAATAATAGTTTCAATAAGTTGTGAATAAAAATTGGTCCCATCGTTTCGGAGGCTTTTCACCTCGTGGATCAGCATTTTTCCACTTAAAATATCTCTGATGTTTTGATCCACAATATAATATAACGAAGGCTCCGTAAGCAGGTGAATTTGTTTACCTATCAGATACTCCCTCGGATAACCTGTAGAACGGGCAATGGCTTCATTGGCATCAAGTATTACTCCGTTCAGATCCTCAATGATAATACCGCTTGGTGAAAGATTAAACAGCAACCGGTACTGGTACATACTTGCCCTCAGTTCTTCCTGAATCCGCCTTTTTTCGGAAATATCCCGAACAATAAGCATGACTGCGGGTATTTTGCCGTAGAGGATAAGGCGTACCTTGATATCGACGGGGATGGATTTGCCATTTTTGGTATAGCTAAATGCTTCAAAGTATTTCAGTTTGTTTTGGGTAATCTTGTTAAAAGATTCCCTGATATTCTCTCTTTCCTCCGGGGGTACCAGTTCGCCCACATTTCTGCCCAGCAGTTCTTCGCGGGTCATTTGGTGCAAGTTGCAGGCTGCTTCATTAATTTCCAGGATATTTCCCGCGAAATCTTCGATAAAAATGGCATCCGGTGCATTCATGAAGATTTCTTTGAATATTTTCTCCTCTGCCAGTTCAGCGATGTTCAGGGGAAATTCCTCCCGGTTCGATTCATCGGGTATCCTTGTGTGGTTTGAGCTGCTGGCTTCCATGGATGTCAGGGAAATAGTAATTTATTTTATTGTTTGATCAGATCGGATTTCAGGCAATAAAAGTACTGAAAAGGTAGATCCTTTGCCAAGTACACTTTGCAGCTCCAGTTCCCCATGCAAAACAGCCACTGCCTTTTTGGCGATGGAAAGTCCAATACCGCTGCCTTCAAACGGTCGCATATGGCCTTCAAAACCTTGCCTGAAATCAGAGAAGACTTTGGTGAACTGGTGTCTGGCTATTCCAATTCCCGTATCCATGATATCAATACGAACCATTCCGGTAACTGCATTTTGTTCTGCACTGAGGGATACCCCGCCTTCCCTGGTAAATTTGATGGCATTATCCGTTAAGTGCGACAAGGTTTCGAATAAAATGTATGAATCAGAAGTTACTCTCAGATCATCATCGCAGATGATTTTCAGTTCGAGGCCTTTCTTCCTGGCCTGAGCCGAATAAAAGTATTCAAGCTGCGATAAGATATCCTTTATATTACAATTTTCATAATTTGCTTTAATCCCGGATTCCAGTTGCCCCAACAGCATGATAGAATTCAGGGTTTTCATCAGCCGGCCGGCTGATTCGCTGATATTTGAGGCATAATTACTATATTCCGTTCCGGTGGTTTCCATTTCAAGTATCTGGGCAAACCCGATAATGCCATTCATGGGTGTACGCAGTTCATGACTCATATTGGCGAGCAGAATCGATTTCAGCTTGTCAGATTCTTCTGCTTTTTCCTTGGCTTCCTGTAAATGTTCCGTAAGGCGGTTTCTTTCCTGTTCGGCCTGCTTCTGAACAGTAATATCCTGCGAAAAAACAGCGACCATACAAACATTGTTTTTTTCGAATACAGGATAAAACACAAAATTAAACCACAGATCGTCCAACAGCTCCTCAATTTGAACCGGTTGCCGGGTAGTATATACTTTGGTCACTGCATTGATCAGCTTGAAATCCGGGTCGGAAAAGCCCAGCTTCCAGTAGTTTTGATCGATAACCAATTCCCGGGGCTGGTTAACCCGCTCACAAAATACTTTGTTGGCCTCAATAATGGCTCCTTCCTTATTAATGAGGCATACGGATGCAGTGGTAGCATCAAGAATCGCCCTGACTTTTTCTTCACTTTGTTTGAGCGAGTTCTCGAAGGCAATACGGTGCTCGATTTCAACTTTTAACTGATGGTTTATCTCAAAAAACTTCCGCGTAAGTCGCGCAAGGGTTCCAAATTCATCTTTTCTGTGTGACAGGGATTCGATATATACCGGATTGCTCTCATCAAGGGCTTGTGTCAGAAGATTCAATGGCTTCAGCAACCAACGTTTGGAAAAATAGAAATAAGCCAATAAAGAAACAAGAATGATGAAAAGTGAAAAGATAAAGGAACTGAACACCATCTTATTTTGTTCTGCCAGATAGGGAGATGGTCTTCTGAAGTTATACCAGCCGAGAACAGCTCTGTTCCATCCTCTCAGGGGAAGATTGATGGCAAATTCATCCGTGGATATGTAAAGGGTATCGTAGGAAATCTCAGTAATACTGGCCAGGGTTCCCGTAGCTTCCGATAAACCGGTCAGAAATCCGGAATTAAGATGCCTTCCCAATAAAAGAAAACCTCTGGGTTTGGCCTTTCTGGTTTCATAGTCGGCAGTTGGAACAATGACAGCGCCGGCAACCTCAAAAATCTCCTTGCCGTTGCCAATATAGCTGTGAAACGAAGGCTCCCTGCCGAAATAATTTTTTACCTGATAATTCTGAACTGCCATAAAATCTATGCTTAAAGCATTCTCTTTCCTGTATTCATAAACCCTTCTGAAGTTCTCATTATAAACCCAAACATAGTCGCAGGCATAATTGGCAAAAATTGAGTTCAGATTATCCATTCCCCAGGCTGAATCAGGGGTTAATGTTTTTTCAACCATTTCATCCCATCCTGAATAATCCAGGGCCGTTTTGATAAGTTCTCCGGCCTTTAAATCCAATACCTTGTCGATGATCTTCTTCTGACTTTCCACCATTGACCGCAGATGCATATTCCTGAGCCGGTACTCAACAATTCTGAAGGCTGCAACCGATAATAAGGTTACTGCCAGCATCAGTAAAACAAGGAGTAAAATTTTATTTTTTACCTTCATTTCCAAAAACAGGATTAAGTTGGATTAACTACTGGTTGCTCCATTTTTAGCATGAAACTGAAAGTGCTTCCTGATCCTTCAGTACTTTCAATCATAAGTTGACTGTCATGAAGTTTCAGAAAATCATGACAGAGGATCAATCCAAGTCCGGTTCCTTTTTCATGGTCAGTGCCGGTGGTATTGAAATGATGGTCAGTACTCAGTATTTTGAGGATATTTTCCCGGCTGATTCCTGTCCCGGTATCGATAACAGAAACTTTGAGTACCTTTTGATTTCCGGTTGATGCTTCATCTGCCTTAACCGTTATTAGCCCTCCGTTATGGGTAAACTTTACTGCATTGGAAATCAGGTTCCTGAGAACCGTATTGATCATATTTCTGTCGAACAAAGCAAAGGTATCAGGAGAGATTTCGCTTTGTATCCTGATGTTTTTAGCATCAGCAAGTACTCTGGTAAACTTAATTACTTCATCAGAAACAAGGAACAGATCGTTTATTTCCGGATGAAATACTGATCGTCCGATTTCCAGCCGCGACCAGTTGAGAAGGTTTTCGAGCAACTCGTAAGTATTGGTAGAGGCTTCCCGGATATTTTTGATGAAATCAAGCTTATCCTTATCACTCAGCAAATCAAAGTCGGTAACGAGTATTTCAGAAAAACCCAGAATCACATTAAACGGATTTTTAAGATCGTGAGCCAGGATTTTGAAAAACTTGTCTTTGGTAGAGTTACTTTCACGTAATTGCTCCAGCAACTTGTGATTTTCAGTCAGATCATGCATAAATACTGAAACCCCGGTATTCTCATTACCCAATGTTATTTTAAACAATGACACATCGAAGCTTCGCCTGATATTTCCGAAATTCAGTTCCAGTTCCTTGTGTATCCGGTCCGTATCTGAAATCAGGGTTAATACTTCCCTGAAATAAGATGACAAAGAGGGTGGCAGCATTTCGAAGAAGTCACTCCCTTTTTCAGGCCGTATTCCGGTCAATGATTCGAACATACACTGGAAATTGAGATTACAGCTGAGGATTCTGTGATCATTATCGAGCGACCATATAACATCATTGGTGTTGTTAATCAGCGATTGCAGATTGGCCTCCGATATTCTGATCAGCCTTTCACTGGCCAGTCGGAGGCTGATATCTCTTACTGCCGCTACCCTTATTTTGTTATTGGCCAGTTCCATGGGTCTTGAGAGAACCTCTACCTGAATTTTGTCACCTTTTTTGGTTTTAAGTATAGCCTCAAATTCTTCAACAACTTCATTATCAATTATCTTCTTCACCTTACTTTCATCCAGATTGTCAAAAAACCGGAAAATACTACTGCCGGTAATTTCATCCCGCGAAAATCCGGTCATTTCAACCAGTTTTTGATTTACTTCACTAATGACCCCTTTATCATGCATAAAAAGTCCTTCAAAAGTTGAGTCAGCAAGTTCTCTCAGCTTACGGGAACTCTTCTTGCGGTTAAAGCTGATTATGGTGATAAAGGAAATGAGCAGCAGCGTGATGATGGAAATACCATAAATCAGAAATTGTGACTTTTTGTTTTTTTCACGGAGGAGCGTGATTTCATATTCCTGATCGTATGTCTCCAAAGCCAGCCTTAGCTGATCATTATGCACCTTATCATCGATGGCCGCTATAGAATCAGAGACCTCATCCATTCTTAAGAAGAACATATTGGATTTTTGCAGGTCGTTATTTCTCGAGTATAAATGTGCCAGAAATCCAAAAATGGCTTTTTTCATGGACAGGTCATTAATTTCATCTGCAGTCTTTACCGATTTTTCAGCAAAATAAACTGAAGAATCGATCATTTTCTGCAGATAATACTGATAGCTCAAATCCAGGTACAGACTGGCTCTGAGTCCTGGGATCCTGTTGTGGCGGTCATTTTCATCAATGGCTTTCCGGATATAGTTTCTGGCTTCCGGGTAGTTCTCAAAAGAACTGAATATCCCTGATATAGAACTGTTCAGGCTGCTGAAGATATCGCGGTCGACAGGATGAATGGAAACACTGTCGGATGCTGCGATATCACAGGCATCCTTCAGGTATCTGAGCGCCTCGTCTTTTTTATTGATTTCGAGATACAGGTTGCCAATATACTCATATGAGTGTGCTATCAGGAAGGGAGTGTTGAGTTTTTTTCTCAGATCAAGGGCTTGGTTAAAATATTCCAGCGCCTTTTGGTAATCCTTTTTTGATTGCGAAATCAATCCCAAATTATTGAATATTACCGCCTCCCCATACATTTCTTTCCTCTTTCTGAATATTTCAAGGGCCTGTTGATAATATTTTTCAGAGACATCATAAATCCCCATCGACCAATATACATTTCCAATATCCACCATAAAATAGGGGAGGTCATCTATTTGCCCGGTTTGAATATACAACTGATATGCTTTCAGATAGAAATTGGCGGCAAGATTGAATAAGTGAACCGAGACATAAAATCTGCCTTTTTCAGCATAAACCCTGGCAAGAGAACTTTTATCCGTTTCTTTTTCATGCAGCGCTTCCAGATTATTCAGGTAACCTTGTGCCTTTTTGGGATTGGATAATGAATTTGCATCGTACAACCGCCATAGAATTGCATCCACCGAATCCCTGTTTTCTTCAACTGATTCGTAATACTTCAGTTTTGCTTCCAGTTTCCGCAAATCAGTTCCAAAACTTGTTCCGACTTTAAAAAGTACAAAAATAACCGCAACGATGCTGAAAATGTGGAAATGAGTTCTTCCTGATTTAATCATTCCTTATTTAATGTATTTGTTTACAAGGTTATATAGATTATCTTCTATTTATCCGGTGCCAAGTAAAAGTTTTCAAATGTACTTTTTTTTCTTGTTGACTGATCTATCCGACGGAATATTTATTAATGATTTGAAAATGCTATGGTTACCACACTCACCTTTAAATTTTTAATCCCGAGCAAAACCCTTGCTGAAGCTTCTAACGTGGCTCCGGTAGTCAGTACATCATCTACCAGTAAAATGTGTTTTCCTTCAACACGTTCCGGATGATCCGTGGTAAACACTTCACTTACATTTTCCCACCGCTGATACCGTGATTTTTTGGTCTGGGTTTCGGTGGCTGACTGTCTCAAAAGTGTTGAATGATCAAGCGGCTTACCCATTGTTTTCGCCAGACCCTTGGCAAACAGCTCGCTTTGGTTATACCCTCGTTTCCTGAATTTTGATGAATGCAGGGGTACTGGAATAATTTCGTCAATACCGGAAAATAAGGGGGATTTTAAAAGTTCACGTCCATATCTCTCTCCAAGCCATAACCCGATTTCCTGATTTCCCTGGTACTTAAGCTGATGTAACAGGCGCTGAACCGTATTCCCTTTATTAAAATACAGAAAAGAGGCAGCTGCCTGCAATGGAACCCGTCCCCAAAAGACCTGGGCCACAATATTGTCTGGATCGGTATGAAATCCGGTACGGGGCAGATGATAAACGCAATCGAGGCAGAGCAGTCCTTCATTTTCATTCAGCAAACCTCCGCACCCGTTGCAGGTTGGCGGGAAAAAAACGGTAAGAAGATCATTAAATAAAGTATTCATGTTGTTTTCAGTTTTAATAATTATCAGGGAACACAATGCAGGTAATACCTTGTTTTCAACGGATTATATTCATAGCAGGAGTTTAATGCCAGGCCGAAGTTACCTCCGGCCATATAAATTTTGTTATCGATAACCACAGCCCCTGTAAAAGAGCATGGAGCCGGCAAGTAATTCATGGTTTTCCACTCATTGGTTTGCGGATCATACTCCCCAACCCGCGATGAGTAACTGTACGTATCGCCTCCGCCTATCACATATATTTTACTGTTAGCCACACCGCAACACATTCCTGAACGGTAATCAGGCATGGGATAGCAGGTTGTCCATGTATTGGTAGTGGGGTTGTAAAACTCATTGGTATTCAAAACATCAGAATTCCACCCGCCAATAATGTAAATCCCTCCATTAAGCACGGCAAGGGCAAAATCAGTCCGGGCAGTGGTCATGGCTGTTTTTGAAGTCCAGTTACCGGCGGCCGGATCATACATTTCTGTGGTACTCAGAGCGGCACTGTTGTAATATCCTCCGATCAGGTAAATTTTACCGGAAACTTCCCCTGCCTTGCATCCTGACCTTGGAGACAACAGGGCAGCGGCCTGGCTCCAGGTATTGGTAACGGTGTTGTACACCTGGTTTCTGCTCACTGCATTGGTTCCATCATATCCGCCCATCACATAAATATAATTCCCAACCACGGCTGAGGCGGCATATACTACTCCAAAAGGCATGTTCGCCTTCCGGGTCCAGGCTTTGGCCTGAACATCATACATCTCCACGATATTGCTCACCGTGTTGTACCCATCCCAACCGCCCATCACATAAATTTTTGTACCAGCGGCAGCAACCACCGGTCCAAAACGGCTGTAGCTCATAGATGGGAGGGAATTCCATTCATCCCCGGTCTCAAATGAATTCCCTGAATAACTATACCCTGATGGTGGTGAAATACTGTTACTCTGAATGCATCCGCCTGATGGCACAATCGCGCTCACCGGTACAGGTAACTTAACATAACCGCCATTGGATAAATAAACCGTATCGTGTGAAATGGACAGAATCTGCAGTTCATTGGTGGTACTGTTATCATTGTCAGCCACATCGACCAACACACTGTTACCACCCGAAATCTGCAGCTGCCGGCTGGTGCCATTAACCGCTACTGATAAAGTCTGATTATCAGCATCGGTTACTGAACCGCCACCATTGCTCAAAATAATGGAACTTCCCAACCTCGACAGGGTCTGTATTTCATTGGTGGGGCTCAGGTCGCCGGTGTTGGATATTATATTTCCGGTAATGTCTATTCCTGCGCCTTCCGTCAGGCTGTTGGGTGCCTGACTGGCATACAGGGCATATGGCACAGACAGCAGGCGGGTGGTCCCGAAATACTGAAAATTGCTTCCGGCTTCCGGATCAATCTCCAGTTTTAAAAATTTATCCCCTGATTCCCACAAAATGGATTCAAAAGATCCGCCGGAAGGGTTACCGTTACCAATAGATAATGCCACTTTCCCGAAATCGTCGGTCAGGGTTTCATGTACCTCAGTATAATCTGCGATATTCAGGATAGTATCCGATAAAATAGTGACTCTCAGGCTTATCAAAGCATTGGCAACCGGTTCACCATCAACATTTCTGATGACAGCCTGGTATTGAAAAGAGTTTGGTGCCTGGCTGAAAAGGGATTGATTCAAAGCGGCAACACTCAGTAAGAACAGTAAGGACAGATAATAATACTTCATTTGACAATTAATATTTTCCGATTGTCAAATGTAAAAACAATTTTAATTAACCCATCCAACCTGAAAAAAATTTAGCGGAATTTGGTGTTTCAGTGTTTCATGGGCTACAAACCGGAATTTGGCATAATGAAAGGAGTCTCATTTCAGCCTGTTGATTTGGCTTTTCTTTTCCGCTCGTTTTCATCAAGGATAATTTTCCGGAGCCGGATGGATTTGGGGGTAATTTCCACGTACTCATCGTTACGGATATACTCCATGGCCTCTTCGAGTGAAAAGCGCACCGGAGGTGAAATAACCATCTTTTCATCGGATCCGGCAGCCCGTATGTTGGTCAGTTTTTTAGTTTTTATCACATTCACCAGCAGGTCGTCCTGGCGGGTATTTTCACCGATAACCTGCCCGGCGTACACATCCTCCCTCGGGAAAATGAAAAAGGTTCCCCGGTCCTGCAGTTTATCAATACTGTAGGCAATGGCGGTACCGGTTTCGAGTGCAATCAGGGCTCCGTTGGTGCGGTTTTGAATTTCCCCTTTCCAGGGCTGATATTCCTTAAACCGGTGGGCTACCACGGCTTCACCTTCCGTAGCGTTCAGTACCGGATTGGTTAGTCCTATAAGACCTCTTGCCGGAATCTCAAAATCGAGTATGGTACGGTCGTTACGGTGGTCAATATTTTTGATGTCGCCCTTGCGGCGGGTTACAATTTCGATGACCTTTCCCGAAAAGGGTTCCGGAACACTGATGGTGAGCGTTTCAACCGGTTCGCATTTTACTCCGCCAATTTCTTTAATGATCACCTGGGGCTGTCCTACCTGGAACTCATACCCTTCACGCCTCATGGTTTCCACCAGTATCGAAAGATGTAATATCCCTCTTCCATACACCAACAGTTTATCGGGCGAATCGCTTTCCTCTACCCTGAGGGCCAGGTTCTTTTCGGTTTCACGGAACAATCTTTCCCGGATATGGCGGGACGTCACATAAATACCTTCCTTACCATAAAAAGGAGAATTATTAATCGTAAACAGCATGCTCATGGTCGGTTCATCCACGGTAATCCGGGTTAATGCTTCCGGCACATCAATATCTGAAACCGTATCCCCGATTTCAAAATCTTCCAGCCCGAGTATGGCGCAGATCTCGCCGGCTTCCAGTTCATGCTTCACTTTTTCTTTTCCCAATCCTTCAAACCGGTACAATTCCTTGATCACTGATTTATTGATCCGTCCGTCACTTTTCATCAGGGCTACCTGCATGCCCGCCTTGATATTTCCCCTTTTAATACGTCCAACGGCAATTCTTCCCATATAGGAGGAATAATCCAATGAACTGATCTGAAGTTGCAGCGGACCGGGTTCATTTTTGGGAGGAGGTATATGATCGAGGATAACATCCAGTAAATAATGGATATCCTGAGAAGGTTCTTTCCAGTCGGCTGCCATCCATCCCTGCTTGGATGAGCCATACACGGTGGGGAAATCCAGCTGGTCTTCGGTAGCGCCCAGGCTGAACATCAGATCGAACACGGCTTCGTGCACTTCATCCGGTGAGCAGTTGGGTTTATCCACCTTATTAATAACCACTACCGGTTTTAAACCAAGATTGAGCGCCTTTTGCAACACAAAACGGGTCTGGGGCATCGGCCCTTCAAAGGCATCCACTACCAGTAAAACCCCGTCGGCCATATTAAGCACCCGCTCTACTTCCCCACCGAAATCGGTGTGGCCAGGCGTATCAATAATGTTGATCTTTACATCCTTATATCGAACGGCTACATTTTTTGAGAGGATGGTAATCCCCCTTTCCCGCTCCAATTCATTGGAATCGAGGATCAGTTCACCCATCTCCTGGTTTTCCCGGAACAGCTTCACCTGGTGCAGAATCCTGTCGACAAGCGTGGTTTTGCCATGGTCTACGTGGGCGATGATGGCAATATTTCGTATATTCAGCATGAAATAATATTAGACAAATTGAATTAAGGCCGGCAAAAATAGTGTTTTCGATTATCTTTGCACCTCTTTTTGTGATTCCGCACATGCTTAAGAAACTGGATATCTACATAATCAGGAAGTTCCTGGGTACTTTTTTTTATTCCATCGCATTGCTGTCCGTGATTGTGGTGATATTTGATCTGTCAGAACAAATAGATGATATCCTGAAACGCAATGCCCCCTTAAACGCGATTATCTTTGATTACTACCTGAATTTTATACCCTTCTTTATCAACCTTTTCAGCTATCTTTTCACGTTTATTTCGGTAATATTTTTCACCTCAAAACTGGCCGGAAGAAATGAGATTGTGGCGGTTCTTTCCAGCGGAATCAGTTTTTCACGTCTGTTGAAACCCTATATGATTTCAGCGGTCTTTCTGGCAGCCATGTCATTCATTCTCACTAATTTCGTTATTCCGCACACCAATAAAACCATGTGGGAATTTGAAAAAGCCTACCTGAAAGATCCGATCAAAAGCAAGGATATGAATATCCATATGCAGCTTAGCCCGGGAGTTTTCGCCTATGTGGAAAGTTTTAATGCCAGTATGAAAATCGGTCAACGTTTTTCGTTGGAAAAATTCAATGAAAAAGGAGAAATGTATTACAAGCTGAATTCTGACAGGATTACCTGGGACAGTACAAAATCCATCTGGAGAATTGACAATTATTATATCCGGACCATTGACAGCCTGAAAGAGACCCTGCGAAAAGGGCCAAGGCTGGATACCCTGATCGATATGAAACCTGAGGATTTTACGATCCTGGTGGACGACATCAAAACCATGAATTATTTTGAACTCCGCGACTTTATTGCGAGGGAAGAACTGAGAGGTTCTCCGGCCATTTCGCGTTACCGGGTGGAACAACACCAGCGGTACTCGTTCCCGCTGGCCACCATAGTACTTACGATGATCGGGGTTTCCGTTTCAAGCCGGAAAGTCAGAGGCGGTATCGGTATTCATTTGGGTATTGGTATCACGCTTACCTTTACGTTTATTTTATTCATGCAGTTTTCCAATGTTTTCGCCACTTTCGGAAATCTTCCCCCGGTACTGGCTGCCTGGATCCCCATCATAATATATGGAATATTGGGAATATTCCTGCTGAAGTGGGCTCCGAAATAATTCTACCCTTTGAATTTCAGCTATTTGCCGTGTTTAAATCTATCCTGCCATTCCAGATAAAATAATCCTGTGACCAATGCATTGGCGATGGTTTTTCTTCAAATAATCCATAAACAGCCGAACCACTCCCGGTCATGGAGGCATAAACCGCTCCCATCTCATACAATTTTTGCTTGATTTCCCTGATAATCTTATGATTACCATCCTGAATATTTTCGAAAACATTGTGAAGCTGATGCCGCCATTCAGAAACGGGACGAAGAACAATATCTCTCACTGAATCGTTGGAATTCCATTTTTCCACCGATTGGTAAGCGCTTTTGGTATCAAACGAAAAAGGAGGTTTTACAATAGAAATATGGTAATTTCCGTGATTCAGGCTGATTTCCTCCAACACCTCACCCCTTCCTGTTACTAGCATGGGCTTATTGTCAATAAAAAAGGGGCAGTCACTTCCAATTTCTGAGGCAATACCAGCTAACTGAGGTTTTGATAATCCGCATTCAAACAGTTGGTTAAGTAAAACCAGGGTAAAGGCTGCATCGGCTGAACCGCCTCCCAGACCTGCCCCATTTGGAATTTGTTTGTGGAGGGCAATTTTCAGTGGACGAATTCCGGCAATTTCTTCCATTTTTCTCACTGCCTTCATGCACAGATTATGTTCGGGGGTAACCCCTGAAAGAATCCCTGATTCGAAAAATTCAGGCATTTCTCCTTCTTCACAGGGAATGATTTCGAGCAGGTCGGTTAATGCTACCGGAACCATCACCGTTTCTATGTTGTGGTAACCATCGGAACGACGGCCTGTAACCAGCAATCCAAGATTTATTTTGGCATTCGGAAAAACAATCATACGAGGTTTTTATGCAAAGATCAGAAAATCGGTAAAAAAGCCAAGTTTTCTTAACGGAAAATATTAAATCATTTTAACGATTACAGGTTACTGCTTACTGTCAGATTAATTACTTTTGGCGTTTTAAAATTCAACAGAAATTTATACTGAAAAATGTTCGGGTCACTCATTAGTTGGTTGATTAAGAAAAGGTTTCACCAGATTGAACTGTTCATGAAGTATCCGCATGAAGTTCAGGATGAATTGTTCGAAAAACTGATCCGGTCGGCTCAGAATACCGAGTGGGGTAAGAAGTACGGTTACAGTTCGGTAAACAATTATGAGGATTACTGCGAGCGGGTGCCGGTAAGCGATTACGACAGCCTTCAACCCTGGATTGAACGGGTAAGATCCGGGGAGCAAAACGTTTTGTGGCACTCTGATATTAAGCATTTTGCCAAATCATCAGGCACTACTTCAGGCCGGAGCAAATTTATTCCGGTAAGTTCAGAAGCTTTTGAAGATTGCCACTACAAAGCCGGAAAAGATCTGATTTGCATTTACCTGAATATGAGGCCCGAATCGGATTTATTCCAGGGCAAAGGGGTGGTGATGGGTGGCAGCCATACCATTAACGAGATCAATAACGAAACCTATTATACCGGAGACCTGTCGGCCATCCTGATGAACAACCTGCCATTCTGGGTTGAGTTTTACCGTACCCCCAGCCTTTCCATAGCCCTGATGAGCGAATGGGAAGAGAAAATAGAGAAAATGGCAGCCATCACCATGACGCACGATGTAACCAACATTTCAGGGGTTCCATCCTGGTCGCTGCTGCTGCTAAAGCGCATTCTGGAGATATCAGGAAAAACTGACATTTCGGAAGTCTGGCCCAACCTCGAAGTGTTTTTCCATGGCGGGGTCAGCTTTCTGCCATACCGCGACCAGTTCCGCAAAATTATTTCTTCAGAAAAAATGTTTTATATGGAAACCTATAATGCCTCTGAAGGATTTTTTGGAATACAGGACTGCCCCAACTCAACTGATATGCTGCTGATGCTTGATTATGGCATTTTCTATGAATTTATGCCTGTGGGTGAGCTGGGTACGGTCAGTCCGAAAACCATTCCCCTGCACGAGGTTAACACCGGAGTAAACTATGCCATGATTATTTCCACCAATGGCGGGCTCTGGCGATATATGATCGGGGATACCGTAGTATTCACCTCTGTTAATCCATACAGAATAAAAATAACGGGTCGTACCAAACACTTTATCAATGCTTTTGGAGAAGAACTTATTGTTGACAACGCCGAAAGAGCCCTGAAAATTGCTGCCGAGAAGTGTAGTACCGCTGTTACAGAATATACAGCAGCACCGGTATATATCGATGATGATACCCGTGCCTGCCACCAATGGCTTATCGAATTTGAAAATGAACCGGATAACCTGGGGTATTTCACCGAAACCCTTGACAATGCGCTGAAATCGCTCAATTCTGACTATGAGGCCAAACGATATAAAGACATGGTACTTCAACGGCCAGAAGTAATCAGCGTTCCCAAACGAACCTTCTATAACTGGCTGAAAATGAAAGGCAAGCTGGGAGGACAGCACAAAGTTCCCCGATTATCAAATGACAGGCTTATCATCAATGAGATTCTGGAAATGATGAAAAACCATCAATATAACCCATGACAGGAATATTTCTTAAACTATAATTGAATCATTATGCACGTAGCAGTAGCCGGCAACATCGGTGCAGGTAAAACCACACTCACAGGCCTTTTGGCCAGGCACTTCGGTTGGACACCCCATTACGAAGAGGTTGACAACAACCCGTACCTCAACAGTTTTTATGAAGATATGCAACGCTGGTCGTTTCACCTTCAGATTTATTTCCTGAACAACCGTTTCAGACAGATTACCGAAATCCAGAAACTGGGTGCAACCGTGATTCAGGATCGTACCATTTATGAAGACGCCTATATTTTCGCGCCAAATCTTCATGCCATGGGACTGATGAGCAGCCGCGATTTTGAGAATTACAAATCCCTTTTCGATCTGATGGCCACATTCGTCCGCCCCCCTGATCTGCTTATATATCTCAGGGGATCAGTGCCTTCACTGGTAAAGCAAATACAGAAACGGGGCAGGGAATATGAAGCCTCCATCCGCCTCGATTATCTGAAAAGCCTTAACGAACGTTATGAAGAATGGATAAACGGCTATAAAGAAGGCAAACTGCTCATAGTGGATATTGACAATATCAATTTTGCCGAAAAACCCGAAGACCTGGGTAATATCATTGAACGGATACAGGCGCAGTTACACGGTTTATTCTAAGGTCAAATACTGTACAAAGAGCATGAAAACGGTCGGAATAATCCCTGCACGCTATGCCTCCTCGAGGTTTCCGGGGAAACCCCTTATTGATATTGCAGGCAGATCGATGATCAGAAGGGTTTATGAAAGAGCCTCCTCAGCCGGCAGCCTTGATGAAGTATTTGTGGCTACCGATGATCTGCAGATTTTTCATCACGTAGAAGAATTTGGCGGAAAAGCCATCATGACTTCTGCCGATCACCAAAGTGGTACTGACCGGATTTTTGAGGCCGCATCGAAACTGAGAACCCGGCCTGATATCATCCTGAACATTCAGGGTGATGAACCCTTTATTGAACCCGCGCAGATCGATTCCCTCGTGGCTATTTTCGTAAATCCCGCTATCAGAATTGGCACCCTGGTGAAACGGATCAGCGATGGAGATGAATTGTTTAATCCCAACGTGGTGAAAGCAGTAGTAAGTGCATCCGGTAAAGCGCTCTATTTCAGCCGGGCAACCGTGCCTTTCATCAGGGGAACTTCAAATGATGCATGGCTTGGACAACATACTTTTTTCAAACATATCGGAATTTACTGCTTCCGCACCGAGGCTCTTGAAACTGTCTGCCAATTAAAGATATCTCCGCTTGAGAAGGCTGAATCGCTCGAACAACTCCGATGGCTCGAGAATGGAATTGACATCCATTGTGTTGAAACTTTTTTTGATAATATTGCCATTGATACGCCCGCTGACCTCGAAAAAGTTATTAACAATCTGACCTGAATCTCATTTATCCAGCTATATTTAGTGCATCTTTGCAACACTGAAGAGTATCGGTTACTTAATTTTTAATATATTAACTATCAAAGCTTTGCGATATTGGTGCTTCCAAAAAAATACATTGAATCATGAATATTGTTAATCATATCAGCCAGCTTTTATACAACCATGATTGTGTGGTTATTCCCGGATTTGGCGGGCTCGTGGCTAACTATAATCCTGCCCGTATCAACCAGGTTCATCAAACTTTTTATCCCCCATCGAAAACCCTTACTTTCAATGCTAACCTCAGACACAATGATGGTCTGCTGGTTTCATACATCTCTCAATCAGAGCATATCAGCTATCCGGATGCGCTGAAGGAAGTAGAAAATTTCAGCCATGACTGTATGTCGGCACTACTTGACAATGAAAAACTCTTTTTAAAAGGAATTGGATCGTTTCTGATCAATTATGAAGGGAAAATTGAATTTGAACCTACCGGCGATGTAAATTATCTGGCTGATGCCTATGGATTGAACAGTTTCACGCTTCCGGCCCGAAAAAAACCGGAAATGAAGAAAGAAGCCGGGCATTCCGCTGCTCCACAATCCATGAAACCATTAGATATCAGATCATTAGGACGGGTAATGCTTCCGGCCGCCGCAGTTCTGGTGATAGCCCTGATGGTTTGGTTATCACAGCCGTATTTAAAAACTGTTGAAAACCTGGCCTCTTTACTCACTTTTAACACTCCATCAAAACCGTCGTCTCAGATAAATCCAACTTCAACCTTACCTTTTGTTGAACCTGCCCCTGAAATTAAACATGTACAAAAACAGGAGAATTTAAGTGAAGAAACTCCGGAAACGGAAGCCAATCCTGAAGTTTCTGCACCACCCGAAACCCTTAAAACCCCTGAAATACCTGAGAATCCTGTTCCCGGCAGGTTATTGAGATATAATATCATTGGAGGATCATTCAGTTCTGTTGAAAATGCAGGAAAAGCTGTCAGAAAGTTTGAGTCGGAAGGATACCCGGCATTTATGATTGATACACCGGTGAACGGCTTCTTCAGGGTTTGTGTATTTGCCACCAAAGACCGCATCCAGGCCGATGCCAGGCTTTCAGAAGTCAGAAACAACCTGAATCCTGGTGCATGGCTCCTGTTAAACTAATCCGTTAAATTCCAACAAATTTTTATTGTGTCGAAAAACAAACTGCAGAAGTTTGCTGAAAACCTCACATTTAACAACCTTTACCAGCCTTCGCTGAGTGAAGCGCTGGCGGGATTCAGGCTCAAAGGTCAATGGGCTGAACAGGTTTTTAAAAACCACTCCCCCATCACTCTCGAACTGGGATGCGGTAAAGGAGAATATACCACAGGCCTGGCCATCAGACACCCTGAAAGGAACTTTATCGGAGTGGATATCAAAGGGGCTCGATTGTGGAAAGGCGCCGGATTCGCGACTCAAAACCAACTGCCCAATGTAGCCTTCCTGCGGACCCATATAGATCATATCCACCATTTCTTCGACAAAAATGAAGTTTCGGAAATCTGGATCACCTTCCCTGACCCTCAACCCGGAAAAAGCCGAAAAAGGCTGACTTCGCATATCTTCATGGATAAGTACCGGCAAATACTGGCTGAAAATCATATCATCCACCTGAAAACCGACAGCAGGCTGCTATTTGACTTTACCCTTGAAGAAATTGAACAGTGCGGTTACCACCTGCATTTCCACACCTTCGATCTGTATAAAGAAGCGGGAACCGATGCTTCCAGAGAAATCCAGACCTTTTACGAGCAAATGTTCCTCGGTCAGGGTATTCCGATCAACTACCTGCGCTTCTCACTGAATCCGTAAATTCTTTTTTTGAAGGATTTATTTGGCATTTACCTTTTTTTTAGCAAATTTGCATAATAAACGATACTGATCTTTTGTTCGTCTTCAATATATTGATAATCAAAATATTATAACTATTAATACATATAATTATGGTTGATCTTTCTACAAAATTCATGGGACTGAATCTTAGAAATCCGCTCATCGTCGGCAGTTCCGGACTTACTGATTCTGTATCGGGAATTAAAGAACTCGAAACCCATGGAGCCGGTGCGGTGGTTATTAAATCGCTGTTTGAAGAGGAAATCATTGCCGAAATCAAGGAAGATATGCACCGCATGACCAGCCGGCAGTTTATCTATCCTGAAACCTTCGATTACATGGACGAAGAACCCCATGAAGACACTGTGAGAAAATATCTGAACCTGATCCGGGATGCCAAAGCGGCAGTCAGTATTCCTGTCATTGCCAGCATCAATTGTGTCAGTTCTCAGAAATGGACCTACTTTGCCCGGGAAATTGAAAAAGCCGGAGCTGATGCCCTGGAACTGAACCTGTTTATCCTGCCTTCCGATTTTACCCGTACTGCCGAAGAAAATGAGAAACTCTACTTCCAGATCATTGAAGAAGTTTTAAAGGTCACCAAATTGCCGGTATGTCTCAAAATCAGCTATTATGCATCCAATCTGGGCCAGCTGATTCAGAAACTGTCGAAAACCGGTATATCCGGACTTACCTTATTCAACCGGTTCTACAGTCCCGACTTCGATCTCGAAAACCTTCAGGTAATTTCAACCAATGTACTCAGCACATCCTCCGATCTGCCCATTTCACTGCGCTGGATAGCCATTATGGCCGACAGGGTGGATTGTGATCTGGCTGCTTCAACAGGAGTCCACGACGGCAAAGCCATGGTTAAACAGATCCTGGCCGGCGCCAATGCAGTACAGGTAGTTTCATCACTTTACCGGAACGGATCAAGGCAAATTGGCAGTATCCTGGCAGAACTGTCACACTGGATGGAAGAAAATGGTTACCATTCCCTGGATGACTTCAGGGGAAAACTCAGTCAGGCCCGAAGCAGCAACCCCGCCTCCTTCGAAAGAGTACAGTTTATGAAACATTTCCGCCACTTTATTTTTAAACACTAAAGAAATTTCTAATCCATTTTTGGCATTATTTTAGTGCGATTTAAGCGATTTAAAATTTTACAAAAATATGACAGAAGTTTCCAGTAACATTGAAAAAGTACGTTGCCTGATTATTGGATCGGGACCTGCCGGATATACCGCCGCCATCTATGCTGCCAGAGCTGAACTGCATCCTGTTATGTATCAGGGAATGCAACCCGGAGGACAACTCACCATTACTACCGAAGTGGATAATTTCCCCGGTTACCCCGAAGGCATTCAGGGACCGGAACTCATGGAAGACCTGAAAAAACAGGCCGAACGCTTTGGCACTGACACCCGTTGGGGAGAGGTCACGGAAGTGGATCTTTCTGAGCGGCCTTTCAAGGTTAAGACAGACGAAGGAAAAGTTATTATTGCCGAAACCCTGATCATTGCCACCGGGGCAACCGCCAAATGGCTGGGCATTCCTACCGAAACTGAATATAATGGTTACGGGGTATCAGCCTGTGCCACCTGCGACGGGTACTTTTACCGGGGTAAAATAGTGGCAGTAGTAGGAGGCGGAGATACTGCCGCCGAGGAGGCGACCTATCTTTCCAAACTTTGCACAAAAGTTTACCTCGTTCATCGCCGCGACCAGCTCAGGGCTTCCAAAGCCATGCAGAAAAAAGTATTCAATACGCCCAACATTGAAATGGTTTGGGACAGTAATATTAAAGAGATATACGGAACCAGGGAAGGTTTCAAAAAATATGTGACCGGCATCACCGTTGAAAACGTCAAAACCAGCGAAACCAGAAATATCGATCTGGATGGTGTTTTTATAGCCATTGGTCATAAACCCAATTCCGAATTATTTGCCGGCCAGCTTGAGCTCGATGAATTAGGCTACATCAAAACCATTCCCGGAACTACCTCAACCAACATTCCCGGCGTTTTTGCCGCCGGTGATATCCAGGATCATGTGTACCGTCAGGCGATTACCGCAGCGGGAACCGGCTGTATGGCCGCCATTGAGGCTGAAAGATTTCTGTCGACGGTGGAGTAGTACCTGGTAATTGGTGACTGGTGACTGGTGACTGGTGACTGTTGATTGGTGATTGGTTGAGGGATATGGAGATGGGATTTAAATTTGAAAATTTAGAAATTTAGAAATTTAGAAATAAAATACAAAATACAAATATTTTATTAATTCTGCAGTCCGGGATATGAAAACATGACCCTGATCTTCGGCTACAGAGCAGCCAAAAATTGCCGGAAATAGGTTACCACAGGATTTCCTTAAGATGCAGTCAAAAATCTGATAGCTTTACCTGCACCGCCGGCTACAGCGTACCCATTTATTTGTAGAAATAAGCGATCACAGGATTACCGTAAGGTGCATTCCAAATCTGATAGCTTTACTTCTACTGCCGGCTACAGAGTAGCCAAATATTTGTAGAATCGGACGTACCCGGGATTTCTTTAAGGTGCAGCGCACCGTAACATTTGATCCATGAAGCATGATAAAAACCCAAAGTAATTTTAGAAGATTGGCCAATCAGGTTAATCGTAAATCGTAAATAGTAAATTATCTTACTACCATTTTCAAAGTCTTTGTGTCTCCTTGATTTCTTGCCGACAGGTAATACACGCCACTCCTCACCCTGGAACCCGAAACATCCAACAGATCCCACACCGATTGAAAATGCCCGTCAGAAATAATTTCAGCGGTGAGGTCCCTGATTTTCTGTCCCTGCACATTAAACACTGAGATATGGTTCTTGCTGTTGGATTCTGTATAAACATTAATAGTAACTTCATTTACTGCCGGATTGGGATATATTTTCATATTAATTTCATTATCAGGCATTTCTGACTCAGTGACATCCACAGGTTCAGTAACAATCTCCAGAACGGCGATTCCCCGTCCCAGGCAACTCATCCACAATTCATACCCCCCGTTTTTTATCCGGACTTCTACCTTCCTGATACTGCTGTTGGGCATCACACCCCATGCAGGAACACCGCCGGGGGAAGCAGGGAATACACCCACATTTTCGCCATCAAACCAGCATAAGCCGGCTTCATCCGAAGGGTATTCCGAATCGTACTGGAGCCATAATCTTCCGTCAGGAGTAACGGCCATCGGCCGTACATGTTCTCCGGGGAAAGGCCAGCCCTGATCATATTCCCAGGTTTCAAACAATCCGGTATTGGAGTCAAGGCGGATCAGGGTACTTCCGGTACTCGTGAACTGCGACCAGGTTCCAATCCAGACAATCCCGGCCTCATCAGTTGCAAATCCTGTAAACCAGGCAGCTGTTACGGGAAAATCGCCTACTGTTCTCGAAAATGAATTATTTCCATCCGTACGAAGCATCTGATTGTCAGTTATTGCCCATATGGTACCCGGCAAAATCGGATCAGGCCGGATATAAAGCCCCCAGCCCACCAGTGGCACATAGGCCCATTGACTCGTGTTATCATTATAATACCGCAATCCGCCATATTCCTCCAGGCTCCACAACCGGGTCCATGAATCTTCGGTAAAACCGCCCGAAGTAGTCAGTAAATCCTCAATGGGATAATAGGTTTCTCCATCCCAGGCATGAATACCGTTAAAAGTCGGGTTAAAAACCACATGCCCGTTTGATGGTCTGCGTAAAATGGCCTGCGTATTATCTGCCTGGTAGGGAAAAGGATAGCCTAAACCATAGGTATACTCATTGAATCCTGTCCAGCGTTGACCATCAAATTTCTGAAATCCCCCTGCTCCGGTTCCGGCATTTCCGGTAAGCCATACATTTCCTTCATTATCCAGGGATAAATCTTCCACAAAATAATCAATCTGTGAAGTATTGGTAATCCTGTACCGTTGCCAGATTCCGGTGGCAGCATCCCTTTTGGCAGCTCCTCCAATACCGCACACCCACACATTTCCTTCACTGTCAGCATCTACTGCCAGAGTAAATTCACCCGGCCGCCAGGTTCCGTAATTATGCCAGAAAGAGCCGTCAAAAAACCAGGTTTCACCGGTTGTGGTAACCAGTAATGCCTGCTCATTGCCAAAAGCTTTAAATGCATCGATATAAAAACTGACATTGGCATAGGGATGCTCAGGATATATCCAGGAGCCATCAGGCTTTTGATACTCAAGGGTTTCCCAGTCACCGTTGTCAGCCATACGCAGCGCCCAGAAATTTCCGGCATCATCTGTACAATCTTTACCCGGCAGGCCGGCAATTTCACCGGAAACCGAAGGCAGGTATTCCGACATTTCATTGGTAACGCTGTTGTATGTAAAAACATACCCGTAATACACATCGGCAGACCAGACCAGATAACTGCCATCAGGTTTGGGCTGTACCGCTATTCTGGTATTTGAACCAGGCCAGGAGCTCCACTGGTTGCTTTGTGGCTTGAACTGTACCAATCCGCCGCTGGTAAACCAAACTGAACTATCCGGAGCTATGTCTATATCATAGGTAAACCCCAATAACTCCGAATTTGCCTGATCAAATTTTTCCATGGACGGAATGCCTGCGTCCGGATCAAAACGCAAGGCTCCGGTAAAATTTCCCATCCAGAGATTATGAAAAGGATCCTTTACTATATCGAATATCTGTACCTCACCATTGTCGAATGAACCCAAAATGGGATAATCTACATTAGAATAATTAAGCCATCTATTTTCAGACTGTTCTAATTTTGCGATACCTCCTTCACCCCAGTTACCCGTATTGGCTGCAAGGTAAGGATTACCCTGATCATCAATCCAGAGAGCAGTGGCATAATCACCCTGAATACCGGTATTACCCGGACGGTAATAACGCCAGGAGTGTTGTAAAGTCTGAGCAGTTAGAGTAACGTTGATCAACATCAGGACAAAAAAACAGGAAATTTTTTTCATAGATATAATAATTTATGGTGCGACAAACCTAAGCTGAGAAATGATTTTGATGAAACATTTTATGCTGAGAAAGGTTTTTCACCGGATGAAATGGCATATTCCCACGATGAAGGGGAAAGCTTAAAATGAATTATGAATTATAAATTACAAATTATAGATTGAAATACAATTAGTTAGGCCGGTTTACCGGAGGCTGGGCGTCGTCGAAGCCACTTCTTAAACTGGTTTCTGCTTTCTACATCACTCAGTCAACGGTAATCCTCCATCCTGAATCGTAAAATCCTTACGAGCGGAATTACAAATTCCGCTTCGCCCTCACTATTAGTAAACTAACTATTAATCAACTTCTTACCAAACTTGTCATGGGTGCGAAGCGGGAAATCTCCAATATTTTATTGTACATTTGCTACCGGCAAACCCTATTTAATTATTAAGATTGACCTTTGACCCTTTCCATACCGATCTGCCTGTAAGTGAGATCATTCCGGATGTAAGGAATCATTTCACAACGGAGAATACCCTGATAGTGAGCGCTCCGCCCGGTGCCGGGAAAAGTACCCTGCTTCCGTTGGCGTTGATGGATGAACCCTGGCTGAAGGGCAAAAAAATCATCATGCTGGAACCCCGAAGGCTGGCTGCCCGGATGATTGCTGCCCGTATGGCTTTCATGCTGGATGAGGAAATTGGAGAAACCGTAGGGTACAGAATCCGGTTTGAAAACAAGATTGGTAAATCAACCCGGATTGAAGTAGTTACCGAAGGAATCCTGACCCGGATGCTGCAGAGCGACAATGCTTTGGAAGATGCCGGACTGGTCATTTTCGATGAATTCCATGAAAGAAGTATTCATGCCGATATTGCCCTGGCCCTGTGCCGTGAATCGCAGCAGATTTTAAGACCGGATCTTCGGTTACTGATCATGTCGGCTACATTGGATATGCCTCAGTTAACTACCCTGTTACATACCCAGTCTATTGAAAGCTCAGGAAAACAATTTCCGGTGGATCTGATTTATACCGGTGAAACTGATGAAATGGTACTCCCGGAAATGACAGCCAGGGTAGTTGTAAAAGCAGTAAGGGAACAGCCGGGCGATATGCTTGTTTTTATGCCAGGCGAAGAGGAGATCCGGCGTTGTGTCGATATCCTGGAAACCAACCTGCCCGGCTTTGCCATCCATCCATTATATGGTATGTTGCCTCAATCGAAACAGAATGAGGCGGTAGTTCCTGACCGAAAAGGCCGGCGAAAAATTGTACTGTCCACATCCATTGCCGAAACCAGTTTAACCATTGAAGGGGTAAAAATAGTTGTGGACAGCGGGTTTGGACGGGAACCACGATTTGATCCCCGATCAGGACTTTCCCGTCTCGAAACCATCCGCATTTCTCAGGATCGAGCCGACCAGCGTGCCGGAAGAGCCGGCAGAACCAGTCCGGGTGTATGCTACCGGATGTGGGAAAAAGCCAGCCATCAGAAACGTATGGCTCATCGTACCCCGGAAATTCTTGAAGCTGACCTGGCGCCATTGGTTCTCGATATGGCCCGCTGGGGTATTTCCGATACCCTTTCACTCACCTGGCTCACACCTCCTCCCAAAGCCCATCTTGCCCAGGCTACGCAAGTGCTTAACGATATCGGAGCGCTCAAAAACGGAATAATCACAGCGCACGGGAAAGCCATACACGCCCTCCCCTGCCACCCCCGTATTGCCCATATGCTGCTGATGGCAAAGGAGGAACGGTTACTTCCCCTGGCTACTGATGTAGCGGCCATTTTGGAAGAAAGAGATCCATTACCCCGCGAATCGGGGATAGATATTAACCTGAGAATAGTAGCCTTACGAAACGGACGGAAAGAAAAACGGCTGAGTCGTGCACTGGAACGTATTGAAAAAGTAGCATTCTCATACCGGCAAATGCTGCATGTGCCTTCCGACAATAGTATTGTGGACCCTTATCAAACCGGGTTAATGTTGGTATATGCCTATCCGGAACGGATTGCCGGCGCCCGACCGGGAAACAATGCTCAGTTCCAGCTCGCCAACGGCCGGCTGGCCATGGCTTCTCATGAAGATGATCTGGCTCATGAACCCTGGCTGGCCGTGGCTCACCTCGACGCCCGGGAGGGAATGGGAAAAATATTTCTGGCATCACCCCTGAATCCCAAGGATCTGGCTCCCATGGTAACACGGCAGGATGTTATAACCTGGGAAACCCGCAAAGGAGGTTTGGTTTCGGCTACCGAACTGCGAATCGGAAATATCCTGTTACAATCGAAACCACTGACTAATCCTGATGAAGAAAAAGTACAGAAAGTGATCAGCGAGGTCATAAAGAAAGAAGGCGCCAACCTGCTGAATTTTGATACTGAAGTAACACAATGGCAAAACAGGATACTTAGCCTGCGAAAATGGCATCCGGAAGCAGACTGGCCAGACGTGAGTACCCCTGCCCTGCTTGTAAATAATTCGATGTGGCTGATGCCCTACCTGGGCAAAATCCGTAAAAATGAGGATCTTCAAAAGTTAAATCTTATTTCTATCCTTCAGCAATCGCTTGACTACCAACAACAAATTTCGTTTGACAAGCTGGCTCCGGCAAGAATCAAAGTTCCGGGAGGATCAAACATCAAACTGGAATATAAAGCGGATGGCAGCGCTCCCGTATTGGCGGTGAGGTTGCAGGAGGTTTTCGGAATGACCGACACTCCTAAGGTTAACGACGAGAAAGTTTCGGTGCTTATGCATCTGTTATCACCCGGCTTTAAACCTGTACAGGTGACTTCCGATCTCAGAAGTTTCTGGAATAACGCTTATTTCGAAGTTAAAAAGGAACTCCGCCGCCGCTACCCCAAACATTCGTGGCCGGATGATCCGCTGACCGCGGAGGCGGTAAGGGGAGGGAGGAGGACTAATTAGCAGTGAGCAATTAGAAATTAGAAATTGATTTCGGGCGATGTTTTTAATAAGAAAATGATATTTTTGCCAGCCTTTAGTACCGATAAAACCTGATCTGAATAATGTTCTCCCACTACCTGGTAAACTGCCCTGAAACAAATTATGAAACAGCATTTTGGTGTCGCACTGTTCTTATTATTGATATATGGTTTCCCGGTTTTGGCCGGATCCGTAAAAGTGAAAAAACTCCGGGAAGAATTAAAGAAAACCGGCCATGTTGAAAAGATTACCGATTTATATATAAAAATCGGCCATGAAATCAAGGGCTCGTATCCCGATTCAGCTTTGTACTATTTTTCAGAAGCTGAAAAGCTGATTCCTGAAATAAAAAAGGAAAGAGCGAAACAACAAACCAGAATCAAAGTGTTATTAGGCCGCACCTCGGTTGAAACGGCCAAAGGAAATTATGTAATAGCCCTGGAGTACGATTCACTGGCTCTTGCCGGCGCCAGAATTTTAAATGACCGGGAATTGGAGGCACAGGCGCTTATGAGTAAGGGAGGCATTCTGTATCAGCTTTCGGAGTTCGATAAAGCACAGGCCATCAACCGGGAAGCGCTGAAACTGGCAAGAACCGCCAGCGATTACAAAACGGAAGGAAAAATCATTACCAACATGGCTACCATCGAATTCATGCTGGGCAATTCTCATGCAGCTGATTCCTTATTTCAGCTGCCCCTGAAAATTGCACAGAAAGCCGGTGACGAAGATTTATCAGCCGCCAGTTATCTGAATATCGGGCTTATGCATATGTACAGCGGTAACTTGAAAACAGCGGGCGAGTACTTCAGGAAATCTATCGAAATCTATAGGAAAACAGATGGAAAGGATGGATTATTATTAGGTTACCAGAACCTGGCTACTGTATATTTTCAAATGGGCGAAATTGCTCAGGCCATTGATATCTATACACTTAACTATGAACTTGCACGTGAACTGCAGGACAAATCAGGCTTGAGCAAAGCATGCCAGAACCTGGCCGAGAGTTATTCCCAGATTGGCGATTATGAAAAAGCGCTGGATTACTTTCTGGAAAGCATGAATATCCGTACCATTCTGAATGACAAGAAAGGCATTGCCTCCAACCTGAGTTCAATGGGTCACCTGCACCTGATGCAGGCAAATTATAAAGAAGCGCTGGAATATTACCGGAAATCACTGATTATGAACACTGAAATTGAATATGCCATGGGAATTGCCGGAGGGTATTGCGACGTAGGAAGCGTGCTTATGGAACAAAACCAATACGACAGCGCCCAGGCATACTATTCAAAAGCTGCTGATTTCTACCGAAAAAACGGGAATGTAAGTTACCTCTCCAACGTTTTACTCAATATAGGAAAAATACAATTACATAAGAGTAACTTTTCTTCAGCAGGAGATTATATTGACGAGGCTGAAAGAATAATTACCGGGACTGAGAATAATGTAGGGTTGTTTGACTGCTGGCAATTAAAAGCCGGTTTACATTACCAGAAAGCCATGGCGCTGCATCAATCAGACCCCGTCAGAATAAAAGAACTCAATACTGCGCTCCATCATGCAAAAAAAGCTTTCAACCTGGCTAAAAAAATGGGTGTGCTTACCGGACAAAATGCTATGGCCGGAACCCTTACGAATATTTTATCAGGCATGGGAAATGCCGGTGAAGCGCTTAAATACGCCCTTATTAAACAGGATATTTCAGACAGCCTGAGCAAAATACAACGGACCGACGCACTGGTCAATGCTGAAATAAGATGGAAAACAGAAAAAAAACAGGAAGAAATTGACCTTCTGAATCACGAAAAAGAACTGCAGCGCCAGATTATCAGTCAAAAATCGGCGCTTACCCGGCAGCTCATCCTGATAATTGTTTTCATCCTTGTTGCCATACTGCTGCTCATAAGCATCAGTATTTTGATTATGAAAAACAAACGTCGAAAAAATGATTATGAAAGACAAAAACACATTTTGGAGATCACCCGGCTGAAAATGCAGAATATCAATAACCGGCTGTCGCCACATCTGTTCTTTAATGTATTAAACTCAGTATCAGAAGAATCCGGTACAACCGGAAAAGTGAGGGAAAAATTGGGACAGATTGCATCATTATTGCGCAAGAGCCTTGAAAACTCCGAAAGAAACGCAATTAAACTGTCAGAGGAACTCGAAATGGTTAATAATTACATTGACTTGCAGGAAAGCAGAATCCCCCGGCCATTTGTTTTCAGACTTACCCTGGATGAAAATGTAGATACTGACACCCTTATTCCTGCCATGTTGCTGCAGATACCGGTGGAAAATGCCATCAAACACGGCCTCATGCCTTTGGAAGGTGAAAAAGAGTTATGGGTAAATATCACTCAAAATCAGGATCATCTTCTTATAAAGATTGAAGATAATGGTATTGGCAGGCAATTGTCGGCCGGAAGAACCACCGGAACAGGCACCGGACTTAAAGTGCTTTTACAGACCATTCATCTTTTAAATGATAAGAACCGCCACAAAATAATTTTTAAGATAACCGACAGGGTTCCCAACGGAACAGGTGTCGAAATTCAGGTACCAGTCCAGCTAAACTATGAACTTTAAGAGAAAAATATATGACAGACAAAACCACCATAAAAGTAGTCATCATCGACGATGAACCGGAAGCCATCACACATTTGAAACTTCACCTGGAACTGATCGCCGGTATACATATTTCAGGTACCGCTACCCGGTATCAGCAAGGGATTCAGTTAATTGCCGAACACAAACCCGATATAGTATTTCTGGATGTTGAAATGCCCGGCAAAAATGGCTTCGGTCTTTTGGATGAAATCGAAAAAAGGGGATTGAGAAAAGGATTAACCGTGATATTTCATACCGCTTACGATAAATATACTTTACAGGCATTGCGCGAATCGGCCTTTGATTTTTTGCTGAAACCAGCCTCATCCGCTGATGTAAACGAGACCATCAGGCGTTTCCGGGAAAATATGACAGAAAAAATCTCTCCTGATTTTAAACCCCGCGCTGATTCAGCAAAAAAAATCGTGGCATTGCCTACTGCCACCGGTTTGCAGTTTGTGCCAAAAGCCGAAATCGTTTATTTCGAGAGCTGTAAATCAGGGCTGGGTCTGCGCTCCTCCTGGACTGCTGTAATGAATAACCTCCAGACTGTCAGGCTCAGACAAAACACAAAAGCCGGCTCCATCATTGGTTATCTTGGCGACGAAAATTTCGTTCAGCTCAGCCAGTCGGTCATTGTAAGCTCCACTTACATCAAGGCCATCGAATATAAAACCCACTGTTGCCTGCTTTTCCCGCCTTTCGACCAAACGCCCCTGAAAATCTCCCGCCAGTATTTGACGGAGTTGAAGGAGCGGTTTGATGTGATTTAGGTGTTAAAACCGGTTCACTTTTTCATCATGCTGCCGGTGGGTCTTTCAGGAGACCGGAACCTTCGTTTAGCCTAATATCATATCACCCAACTTTTATACTTTTACCACCGTTTTTAAACCAAGACAAGTTATGGCAAAAAGTTTCGGAAACACCTGGTGGGGTGAACACTGGCTGAAATCGCTCGATCATATCGACTATGACAACCGGCTGCCCCGGGGCGCTTCGTATGCCCGGAGTGGCCATGTAAGAAGTGTTAAAATAAACGAAAACCATATTACTGCCAAAGTGCAGGGCACGCAGCCAAGACCTTACACCGTCAATATTATCATCCCTCCTTTTTTCGAGAAACATATTGAACCGCTCCTGTCCGAAATCATTGCCAGGCCAATGCTGATCAGCCGGTTGCTGAATCGGGAATTAGACCCCGAAATCCTCCGGATTGCAGAATCACTGGGTTTAAAAGTATTTCCCAGGCAATGGACCGATTTTAAAATGCAATGTTCCTGCCCCGACTGGGCGGTGCCCTGTAAACACCTCGCTGCGGTAATTTATATGGTGAGTCAGGAAATCGATAACAACCCCTTCCTCGTTTTCGGGATGCATAATGTTAATCTGCTAACTGAACTCGAAAAAAGGGGGATCATGATCCATCCGGCTAAAAGCCGTGAAATACGAATCTTTACCGAATTACTCAAAGAAAAACCTTCCACTGAACCTCCTGAGTTTGTGCCCGACAACGCCTATAACCGGGTTGACTTTTCAGTTATTCAGCCTGTGGGACCATCGTTGATTCAACTGTTAACCCCTAAGCCTCCTTTTTATAACAAAGGTGATTTCAGGGAGTTGTATGACGAAATATTGCAGCGCGTGTCTAAAAACATGCAACGTGTGTTTAAAAAGAACACCCCTCTCGAATCATTTATCAAGGTTCCGGGTAAAATGAGGCTGTTACACCCACGCGATGCCCTGAAAATAAAGGTGGACGGCCAGGCAAAATGGCAGGCGGAAATCCTTACCGGGGAATCTCTGAAGAGCCAGGAGCTGCTGGTACAGCTATGGAATCTGAACCCAAACCAACTCCTTGACTATGAACCTTCTGTGGCAGCTCTGAGAAGTTTTGCCATTGGCGCCATGTACCTGATGGCCAACGGCGCAGTGGTACCCAAAATCGTTCAATTGCATAATAAAGCATATACTGTAAGATGGATGCCTGCATTGTTAGATGCCCGGGTGAAAAATGTTTTTCAGCATCTTCAGGGAATTATTCCTCCGGCTTTACTGACCTATGACCAGCAGTATCTCAAACAGCATAAACACTATGCAGTCCCGGATCAAACACTGCACCTGCTTTCCCTTTTTATTACCGAACTCATTGCCCATCTGGCCGAAAACAAAAATTATGATCCCTTTATTGACCTGTTTTTTAAATCAAAGTCAACAGTTTTTAAAGGCGTTGGCGAAACCGAATTGGCAGGCGGCATCAAGGTATGGCTCGACAGGCTGTTCCTGTCCGTTGGACAATACAAGCCCGTAGTTACTGTGGGCGAGATTACAGATCAGGAATTTGAGGTTTCGATACAAATTGACACTCCCGAAAACACGGGCATGGAGCCTGTGCCGCTGGCAGATGTACTTTCAAAAACCGAATACCATACGACTCGTTTCACCATTTTGCAATCCCTGTCGCTGCTTTCACCATTTATAAAGGGGCTGGATAAGCACATCAATCAGCAGGCAAAAGAACCCATAATGTTTCAATCGGGTGAATTTACCACCTTCCTGATGAATATGCTGCCAGCCATACGATTGCTCGATATCCAGGTAGTAATGCCCAAATCGTTGCAGGAAATCCTTCGGCCAAAACCATCCATAAAAATAAAACAACGGATTGATAAAAAGAAAGGATTTATCCGGCTGGATGATCTGCTTTCATTTGAGTGGCAGGTGTCGATGGGAGACCATCTGATGGATATAAGCGACTTTCAGCAATTGTTACATAATGCCGAAGGGCTGATTAAATTCAAACAAAACTACTTCTATATAGGAGCCTCAGAACTTGAGCGGCTTTTTAAATTCTTTGAAAAGCCAAAGCCTTTATCCTCCTTCAATCTGTTGCAGGCTGCCCTGGCTGAAGAATTTGAAGGCACGCCGGTGATGCTGTCAGAGGAAGTAAGAAAAATGATCAAAGAGCTCACCACCGATCAGGAAATCCCTCTGCCGGAACACATCAATGCCAACCTCCGTCCATATCAGCTACGCGGATACTCATGGATGTACCGCAACCTGAAAATCGGGTTTGGGAGCATCATCGCCGATGATATGGGACTGGGCAAAACCCTGCAGGTGATTGCCATCCTGCAAAAGCTGAAAGATGAGGAAGCCCTGAACAAGAAGCAGAAAGCGCTGGTGATTGTACCCACCGGCTTGCTTACCAACTGGCAAACTGAAATGGAACGGTTTGCGCCGGCATTAACCTCATTCATTTATCATGGAACCCAGCGTGATATCAGCCTGTTCCATGCCGATGTGATGCTAACCACTTATGGAGTGGTGCGCAGCGATCATGAAATTTTAAAGAAAAAACACTGGCAACTGCTGGTTATTGATGAAGCTCAGAATATAAAGAACGATGCCGCTGCGCAATCGAAAGCGGTGAAAAGTATCCATGCTACAGCCCGCATAGCGATGAGCGGCACACCGGTGGAAAACCGCCTGTCAGAGTTTTGGTCGATTTTCGATTTTACCAACAAGGGATACCTGGGCAACGAAAAAAACTTTAAGAATGATTTTGGCGACCCCATTCAGGTGTTTAACGACGAACACGCTATCAGGCGCTTCCGGACTATTACAGCGCCATTTATGCTGCGCCGGCTTAAATCTGACAAAAGCATCATCTCCGATTTACCGGATAAAATAGAGCAAAACCAATACAGTACACTCACCTCAGGCCAGGCGTCGCTATACCAGGCTACCCTGCACAAGGCAATGGATGCCATTGAAAGCATGCCCGTTACCGATCAGCAAAGCCTGTTTAAAAGGCAGGGGCTGGTACTGCAAATGATTCTTGCGCTGAAACAAATCTGCAATCATCCTGCGCAGTTCCTGAAAAACGGAAAGAATGATCCGGAACTCTCAGGTAAAACGCTTCTGTTGCTGGATATGCTGGAAGCAATCGTTGAAAACAATGAAAAAGTATTGATTTTCACCCAATTCCGCGAAATGGGCGATCTTCTGCAACGATTTATCGCGGATAAGTTCGGGGAGCCGCCTTTGTTCTATCACGGCGGTTGTAACATCAAACAGCGTCAGGAAATGATCGACCGGTTTCAAAACAACCGGGCCGATAAAATCTTCCTCTTATCACTGAAAGCAGCCGGTACCGGTCTTAACCTCACTGCTGCCTCGCAGGTGATTCACTACGACCTTTGGTGGAACCCGGCGGTGGAAAACCAGGCTACCGACAGGGCTTACCGTATTGGTCAGAAGAAAAACGTGCAGGTACACCGGTTTATCACTAAAAATACCTTTGAAGAGAAAATAGATGCCATGATCCAAAACAAAAAACACCTGGCCGATCTGACGGTAGCTACCGGTGAAAACTGGATTGGCAAACTGAGCAATAAAGAGTTAAGGGAGATTTTTGGGTAAGGTTTTCAGGCCAAACAAACAAGCCTTTAAAACATTCATTGTACACTATGATCCGGAATACTCATGTATCTTGTAGCCATTATTGATTTATAGAGCCGAAATAAAAAATGTCGGTGAAAATCAGCATGGATGGAAAAGGCTTGGCTATTGACAATATCTTTATTGAACGACTATGGCGGACTGTTAAGCAGGATTACGTGTATTTAAATCCGTTTTCGGATGGACTGGAATTGTATCATGGTTTAAATGAGTTCTTAATGAACTACAACACCCGAAAATCTCACCAGGGATAAGGCAGGCAGATTCCTATGAAGAGATATCAAAAGGTGGCTTAGATTGAATTATGAAAGTACAACAAGTTACAGAATCACAAGTCAGAAGCGGAAGGAATGATTTAATTATTTCAAATACACATTAAAAATAAATTTTGTGGACCAGAGAATGGGGTGTACAATAACTATTTTGTAACGACATATCCCTCGCTCATGAGAAAACCGAGGATTGCCAGCGCCGTACTCCTATCGAAATCTTTTTGCGATTCATCCAATTGGGCATAGGGTCTCAGCGAGGGATGCTTTTTTCGGAGACGGTCATTGGCCTTGCCAAAAGTCCAGCCTTCTGACATTTTTTGGTAAGCCCAGGCTTCATGCACGTTTTCGGCCATTCTTTCAAGCATGCATTGCAAATAATCGGGCAATTGCTCAATTGCCATGGTTTTTGCTGAGGGTACATACCCGTTGCTATTTAGTTGTATCATCATGTGGTAATTAACTGGTTTTTGTATGCTGCGGATGAAACTTTTCTATCACCGGAATCGATTTTACCAATCGCCGGTCTATATCTTTATAGTATTCGCTAAGCTGATCGTAAGGAACCAGACAGGGATGTATCATATTCATTTTGAGATCCTTAAAATATGTGTTGTGAGCTTTCCTGATTTTGCTTACCTGCTCATCGTCCGCTCCTGCGGCAATAGCAGTAGTGATGGCATCGGCCGTATCGATCGAATTTTTCAGTACTTCAGGGCTTGGCGGATAGTAGCCTGACAGCAGGGTATCAACATTCCAGCGGGCATGTTCAATCTGAGCTAACCATTCTATAACCCAATCGCTGAACTGTTCCTTTAGATTATTTTCAGGAGAATGATGCAGCCCAACTGCTCTCAGTTTCACCGGAATGGATTCAGCATTGTTACGGCTCGACCATTTGTGCCTCTCGGGCAAACCATCCCATTGCTCTTGCATCACTTCAAGGATTTCAGCAGAAAGTTGTTCAGGTAATTGATTTCCTGAGCAGTAGAAATGGTTTACCAGTTTGGCTCTGAAGTCATCGGGACTAACCAATCCTGGACAATTATCACACATGCCGAACGCTTTTACATGCCGGAACTTATAGCTGTCGGTCCCTGCCTCCGGAGACAAAAGAGACACTACTGAATGCTGGTAGTCTTGCTTTACCAGTATCCTGATGTTGCGGCTGTAAAGATCATCGGGCAGATAGAGCGCTGCCGCCATATTGGCTGCGGGGTTATTAAACGCGATGGCGAGGGTAGTCAGGGCATTAGGGTCAGATGCCCATATTTGTAGGTTTTGCCTTACAGCAGGGCTTTCAAAATGACCCTTTACAAACCGTAGCTCGATATTGATAAAGGGCAAATTACCTGTTTCCTTGATTCCTTCGCCGGTGAACAGGTTTATATGCTCTCTATTCACGGCATCGTAAAAGGGTTGGTAGCGCGAAGCAAAGTAGTTGCGTTCACGTACGGCTTCCGAGTCTATAAAGGTTATGCGGGTCTTTTGCCGGCGGTGGTTGGCAAAATGAGCGACTCTGGCTGCCTGAACAGCGAGGGCAAAACCCATGCGTGTCATCCCGGCAATGATTAGGTGAACATACTTTTCAGAATCAGCGCTAACAGGTTCAAAATCAAGCGGAGGAAAGGCTTTGGAACCACATTCATTATCCAAAAAAACTTTCTTGGCCCACGATTCTTCAAAACTAAAGGAATGGATGGCGATGGCAGCAGGTGTTGCCAGTTTATTTTCCAAATAGATATTGCCAAACTGGTACAGCAGATGTGTTGTCTGAGCGTCAAACATAACATGGCAGGGAATTTTGTCAATGCGTTTAGGGTTAGACTGTTGTAAACACTTGTTGATTTCCTGCAAACAAACATTGTTTTTCGGGTCATGGTCAGATTCATGCCTTCCTCCCGTGATATAGATAGCAGATGCCCTGGATGCGCCACAACGGATTAAGTCGCGGGTCGAAGTCCGATTACCGGCCAGCAGGCAGATCAATTTAAACTGTTGTTTCGGAATTTCGGACTTTAGATTCTTTCTGATTTCGGGCACATTTCCTTCAGCCAGAATAACAATTTTGCCGGGATTCGGTTTTTGTCGCTCAATTAGTTGCTGCACAAGACCCTTGGTAATATCATGATAACCAAGGATAACCGTATGCCCCGAAAAGTGGTAGTTCACCATCCCTTCCCTGACCATTGACACCCGTTGTTCAAACACGTTGGTGATAGTTGAAATCAACAATCCGCCAAAAGCAAAGGTCCCGGAAAGCGATATCAGAAGGACAAACAACCGTATTTTCCAGTCATCATCGCCAACCATATGCTGGTTTCCGGGATCGATCATCTGGGCGATAATGCTCCAGCCCTGGTCAGTAATATCGCGGTTCAGAGTAAGACCATGGAAAAAAAGAAGCGCCAGAACCAGCCAGAATAGGTAGAGAATAAAAAAGGATAGTGTCAAGAAAACAAATTGCCGGATGGCAGATCCTGACAAAATCTGGTCGAAATAAATGGTAAACCGTTGATGAAGGGTTTGTAAGAAGGAGATAAATTTTTGGAGCATAATGGCTATTTTATTCAATATCTGTTTATTATTGTAACTGAGAACTTCACAGAACCAAATCATTGGCATTTCAATTATTTATTCACAGCCACAAGGGCAATCCCTGCCTTTTCCAGCTCGTACAACCCTTTCAAAACCACTGCGCCTATGGTTTTCCAAGGTTTATGAGGATAAGTAAGGTCTTTACTATAAAAGCCAGTAAAATTTGCCTTCTCAGCTTGTACCTTGAGAAGAAGAGCATGAATGAATTTGGTATTGATCCTAAAAGGTATGGAATCCATTCGGCTGGTATGGCCAAACGCATGCCTCTTGCAAGCTGCATTGTCTGTAGGTTTGAAAATATCCTGAGATACTAACATAAAAAATATTACTTTTTCCAATCCATATATAGATTCAGGACTTCCGCTGCCCTTTCGGGGGAAACTTCTTCAATATCCAGATTCAGTCCCATAAATTCAGTTCCGAAATTGTACTCTTGTATTCCTTTGTCGTTCATCAAGATTATACGTTTGGGCTTGTCTTTCAGGGAGCTTTGGTGAAGAATCAAATTTCCCGTGTCACCAATTTCCCAGCCTTCATAATAAAGAACGATATATTTCCCAAGTAATCCCAGTTGACGGGCGCTTCCGTCTTCTGTAACCTCAACCATAAATATATGATTTGGCATCATGAGCAACTGGGTTCTTTTAATGTTATCAAGAACAGACTTTGTTTTCCGGTTCTCCCTGCCTAATTGTTTCTCGCGGATGACTAAGGCTTTGTTATAGTAATCAAGTGCAACAGTGTATTCACCTTTATAATAGTAAACATCCCCAATTTTGTTGAATGAGGTCGCAACATCGACGTGATCATTCCCTAACCCCTCAATCCTGATATCCAGCGTTTTTAAGTAATTCTCCAATGCGTTTGTAAAGTCTTCAAGTTGTACATAAACATCGCCAATATTTGAGTATGACCGAGCGACAGTGAGATGATTATTCCCTAATATTTTTTTCAATATTTCTAAAGCCTTACTATAATATTCCAGCGCCTTAACATAATCTCCCTCGTTTTCATGTACGCCACCGATACTATTGTAAATTGTGGCTGTACTGGTGTGGTCATTCCCAAATATTTCCAAATCGATGCGTAAGGCTTCGTTTAGATATTCAATTGCTTTAGCGTGATTTTCCAGATAAAGATAAATTGTGCCGATGGAGCTGTATGAAGAAGCTGTACTGGCATTCTCACTTCCAAATACTTTTTTTCTGATTTCCAATGCTTTATTTTCCCATTCCAGAGAACTAAGATAATCGCCCTGAGCACTACAGATAACACCCATGTTATGGTAAATTACAGCTACATCAGGGTGCTCTTTTCCTAATACATTTTCCATAATCATTAAGGATTTACTAAAATATTCCAAAATCTTAGGAAAATTACGCTTATTAAAATATACACCCCCTATGTTGTTGTAGGAAGTCGCAACTTTTGGATGTTTTGTCCCTAAAACCTGTTGCCGTATTTCCAAAGCTTTCTGTAGGAATTCCAAAGCATTAGTCTCGTCTCCAAGATTATTAAAAACTCCGCCAATATTGTTATATGTATCAGCAACATCAAGATTTTCTATACCCAATACTTTTTCCTGAATTTCTAATGCTTTCTTATGATAATCAAGCGCCATAGTGTATTCATTTTGAATTGTATACATAAGACCTATGTTGTTGTAGACATTTGCTTCATCCAGGGTCGCTGTTTCAAGTGATAATTTATGAATTGCCAACGCTTTGTTATAACATTCCCAAGCTTTAGGATAGTCTCCCGCTTTGCTGTAAATACTTCCAATATTGTTATATGAATTAGCCACTTCAGGATGCTTTTCTCCAAACACTATTTCCAAATTTTCAATCGCATTGTAACCATATTCAAGAGATTTCTGATAGTCTCCCTGTTCCATACAGACTTCACTGATTTTGTAATATATATTGGCAGTTTCAATGGATTGAGGTCCATTTTTCTCAATACTGATTTTCAAAGCTGTCATATAATTAGACTGAGCTTCCTGATATTTTGCAGTGTGTTTTAAAAAACTGGCATAGTCCAAAAGGTAACTTTCATTATCGGGGTCTAATCCCATTCGATTTTTGAGGCAAATTAATACTGAATCGTTTTTGTATTGCATTCTGTATCCATCTGCCATATCTTTATAGCGTTGTGCATAATAGTCTCTCAGCTTTGCATTGGAAGCCACTCTCAGTTCGAGCTGCTCCAATTCAGTTTTCTTCGCATTTATTGCGTTTTGTCCTTTTTGTATTTCATCTGATAATTTTCTTGCATTTTGTTCTTCGGTTTCTGTTAAACGGTTGGTTTCAACTAACTCCTTCCCCTTTCCTTCTTTTCTTAGTTCTATATTTTTCTGCTGAATGGAATCAAGTACACCATAATCTATACGTGAAAGCTTTTCTGCTTCATCCAATATGGCTTTATCTGCTTCATAATAACTTTGTGAAAATGTGCGTAATAAAGTCGCAATGCTGTCGCGTTCATGTTGCAAATTCTTGTAATTCAAGTCGTTTTCCTTATATTTAGCCAGCTCAGCATCTTTTGTCTCCATCTTGGTACGATAGTCGGCAATTTCCATCTCATTCTTTTTACGAATATTGTTTTCAATTCGCATCCTCTCCATTCGTTGTTCATTGTTGTCAACAAGCACAATTTCAATGGTTGTCTTTGAATTCATTGCATATTTCTTCACGTTTAATTCACTAACATTTGGTGAAATTAGCGAGTATCCCATTTTGTAAATATCTGTAATGACAAAGGTGTTTTCCGGGTTAGCGCTAATCTTCAATATGACATCTCCTTTTGCATCGCTGCGCTCTTCGGTTTCAACCTTAACCCGAACATCCTGAAGCGGAACATGCACACTGTTTTTAGAGTAATTAATCTTACGTATATGACCCTTCTGCATTACCACCTGGGCATGCATCAAAAAGGGTAAAAATAATACGATAAATACCAGATTTTTCATAGATATTTGATTATTTAAAATAAAGTGAATTTATTATTGAACTTTCATTCTTACTCGGATAGGCGATTTGACCTTTGATTACATAATCATTCCTTTGGAGAGTTACCTGATAGGCTGTTTTTTGTAGTTCCAACGGAACCTTAATCATGAAAAAACCATCAGGATCAGTAAGAGTCTGTTGATTTTCAATTTTTACGAGGATTCCGCTCAGGTATTTATCAGAAACGCCATCTCTCACATTTCCCTGCACCCTGCTGTAAGCGCTATCCCTTGAAATTGGAATCATAACCCGGGTATTTAGCTTTACAATAGTATCTACAGGTTCATAACCAAACATATCGAACTTAAGATGGGCTTGTGTTCCTAAAAATCTGCCGGGTAAATTCCTGAAACTTACAACATCCTTATAGCTATTGATTATTTTTGAACTCAATGTGTCCTTATCATAACAAAGCAGAATTTTTCCATTCTCAAACGGTAAATTCTTATTATGTTCAGTTTTATCGTTCAAAAATACATGAAGATCGAAAGGCTCATTCACTTCGTATTGATATACAGACATCCCTGCAATTGCTGTAGCAATCAGTAAAAATGTAAGAATACCAAGAACCCGATTCCGGATAATCCTTCGTTTTTGCCGTTGCCACAAAGAGTCAAAGGAAACATTAAGCAAAGCAGAGACAATTCTGATAAATGCCTTTTGCCGTTTAACATACTTCCATTCTTTTCCTTCTTCATTGATATTCACACCCAACATTTCGGGTAATTTTTGCTGAATAACCAAATGATAACATTCTGTTTTTGGGTCGTTGCTATAAGGTTTGCCGTCAACTATAAATAAAACGATGTTATTGGGTTTACCCAAACTGATGAAATCTGATATTTCCCTGCCAACCCACTGCGAATTGGCCGAACGCGGAGAACAAACAACAATCAGGTATTTTGACTTTTCGAGATTCTGTGTCAATACTTCGGCCAAAACCCCTGGTTTGATATCGGTAGTATCCTTAAAAACCGGCTTTAAACTTTGTGGAAGTTTCAATCCGCTTTTTATAGCTATGGCCGTTGGAAGCTTATATGACTCCAGGTTATGCTGCAACCATTTCGCCCATTTTTCATCCTCTCTCTTATAGCTTATAAATGCAAAGTATTCATATTTGCCTTCTATTAACATTTCCGATTTATTTTTGAGATATTCTTGACCATTTTATTTGAATCATTTCATAAATCTCCATTATCAAACCATCATAAAATCATATTTTCCAACACCGATTTGGATATTCCCCCTTTGAGGATGGAAATATTGTTCGAGCCCTACCTGAAGGATTAGCTTTAAAGCCCCCGAAAATCCCGGAATAGCTTCCAGTTGCCGGCGTGCGGCTTCATCTTCGGGATGGATAAATTCTGAAGGGTGTAATCTTGCCATGCGATATCATCTAAGGAGTCACGATAATGATCTTTTTGGCAAATGTTATCCAAAACAGATTAAATAAAAAGCAGGATTTCATTCCCGGATGCAAATCCTGTCGCTTTTTAGGTTATCCGGTAAAATACACATGAAATCCTGCAAAATTTCAGGACTTTACAGAACAATAACCCCTTCCGGAACTTTATCTTCGTTAATAAGGTTTGGCCTGAATTTTTCTCCGGTCAGGATGTCGGGTACATCGAAACAAATGGCTGCAAGTCCGGGAGGTGGCAGAAATACCCGTCAGTTCAATGTGCTCCCTTGATAATTCTTTCCTTTTTGCTTCCCGAAACCAGGAAATACGTACCCGGTTTGAGGGTTTCCAGATCAAGCAGGGTTACTCCCGGATCCAGCAATCCCGATCTGACTGTACGTCCGGCTTCATCATACAAAATAAATGGTTTGTCATGAAAAGCCATCCCGGCTTCAATGTTAATCCGGTCGATGCATGGATTGGGAAATATTTCGAGATCATTAACCGCTTTGGTTTCGGCAATGTCAACCGTTGAAGCGGCGGCATAAACCCTCACGGTATTGGTTCCCGTTACAGCGATCAGGCCGTTGGCGCCAATGGCCGCTCCGCTGGTATTGACATTGGGAATGGTAGTGCTCCATAACACATTCAACTCCAGGTCAAACGCATAGAGCCTATTCTCTCCGTTGGTGGCAAACACCAGGTTGTTCTGTGAAGCGGACAACCGGAGCTGGAATAATTCAGGGTTGGAAACTACTGAGCCCGAAGTGTTCCGGATTGCCCCGTCAGACGGGTCTATCCGTATGATTTTGTCATAATCGGGGGCATATACCGATCCGTCAGCCCCGATGCAGGTATGTGAAAAGGGTGCATTACCGGTGATCGGGGTTTCCCACAGTACTTCGAGTGAAGCGCCATTATCAAGGAGCGCTGTAATATTATCACCCTGCTTATGGGCATAGATCACCCCGTTGTTACCCACCATGATGGGAGCTTGCTGTAAACCGCCGCCGGGATTGGTCTCGTTGAGGATGTGGTTGTACTTTTTAGTTCCTGTTGTAAGATCAATGGCCGTAATATAGGGTATCATGCCGATACTTTCCAATATATACCCGGTGTTATTATCATGATTGACGGCCATCTCAAGATGCCCGATCACAAAAGGATACGCAGGGCAATTCCATACGGCTTCACCGTTAGCGTGATTTATCCGGCTGATAAAACCCATCTTTTCGACCAGGAGATCGCCGTTATCAGCAAAACTGACACTTGAAGAAATCCAGGGAGTATAGGTGCTGTTGGCGGTCCAGACTTTTTCTCCGGTATTGATATCGAGCGCATACAAAGAATCATGAAGTGTTTCCCGGAATCCCATTACGTACACTTTTCCGTTGCGAACCCCCACGGGTACTGATCGTCCGGTAAAACCGGTCACATCTTTTTGCCACATCATTACGCCGGTATGAATATCATAACAGGTTACCGGCGAGTTGGTCATAGTCATGAACCGCATGGTAACCAGCATATTGTCCTCAATATAGCAAGGCATTCCGAAAAGGCCGGCTGCATTATCCTGCCAGAGCAGGCTGTCGGTGGTCGGTCCCGGGGCAGGACTTAAACCGTTTCTTTCCGGGTTACCGCCGCCATTGTTCCAGTCGTATTGCGGAAAAGCCGCGGAGTAAACAAAAAGAAGTATAACAAAAAAGTATAATTTACTGTTTATCATAAAGTTGGATTTAATTATTGGGCAAATATAATGGGGTATTTAAAAGGCAAATATAAAAAGTTAAGGTAAATTGGTTTAGAGCTTACAGGATTTAAGGGCTTTTACGACATTAAAGACCTTAAGGACTTTAACGACAATAGGGACTTTAGGGACTGCTGGTACCTAATACACTTTCAGATACTATAAAACACAGGTGATTACTGCTACCTTCAATATTTCACAAATCTGAAAGATGAATTACTGTCATTGGTAATCCTAAGCAGATAAAGCCCTTGGGGTAAAGCTTCCACCCTGATCTCATTTTTGTCCAAAGCTGCCGGTTCATACATAATTTTTCCGGCATAGTCATAAATTGCAAAATTCAATGGAGCAGTTGGATTGATCCCTTCAACCACCAGCACATCCCTCGCCGGATTGGGATACACCCGGATTTCGTTTTTCAGACTGCCATCATTAATCCCCACTCCGGTTTCCTTTTCAATCACAAAATACAACAAACTGGAACCGATAATATCGTTCCATTCGCCGGCTATTCCTAACAGGGTGGTACCCGACGGCCATCCGGCCAGACCGATGGCGGCATGATCCTGACCAGCGCCGTAATTATCGGGCTCTTTTGGTAGTCCGGTGCTGGTGCCTCCCCAGTTATTATAGGCGCCGGCAACGGGTGCACCATTTCCGGCTCCGTTGGCTCCCTGCCCTGTCCAGAAATGGATGCCCGAGCCATCATCGTTTCCGTCCCAAAGCCAGGTGCCTTCAACAGCGAGGTCGGTAGCGCCAATCCACACATAGGCAATACCTCCGCCATTGGGAACTGAAGTATAGGTGGGGCTAACACCGGCCCCGTTAATGATGGCATCATATACCGCATTTTGCTCATTCACATCATTGATTTCAACCAGGTAGCCGCCTCTTTCAACGGCACAGGCAGCTGCTACACTCCAGTTTTTCATTTCTTTAACCACTTCATAGTTTTTTCCACCATAAATGAAACTGTAAATATTGGCCAGATTAGCACATTGGGTAAATACCTCACTCGATATCGCCCAGGAAAAGATTAAAAGTAGTACATAGTTTTTCACGGCAATTTCCTTATTAATGACCCTACTCATCAGGCTTTTCGGTTCCGCCCCGTTTATTAAAGTGGCTTCAGGACTCCACTATGTCATTTCAAAGATAATGAATTTTAAGCTTTTGCCCCCTTTCTGAAAATATCACTTTCCGACAGCCTTAATATACCCGTTAATACGGCCAGTCCGCCGGTGGTAAGGGCAATTACTTTTTCAATGGACGTTCCCTGGGCAATAAATATAAAAATAAGCAGCGGTATCAGGATAAACAATATGAGATATCGGAGGTTATGCCAGTTACCCTGCCGTTTAAGCTGAAATTGCAGCTCCCGCGCTTCCAGAGGGTCCACAACCTCGTTAATAAAATGTTTAAAACCTTCAGAAAATATCTGAGGAGAAGGCGCCAATTTAATCAAACCTTTGGAATACAGCTGATTAATAACGTTTTTATTCTTGTAATTCAGCATCTCATCTTCCGAAAGATCTATGAGAAGAAGTTTTTCAGGGTTGGTGAGGTTACTCCAGAAAAAACGGTAACCTGACCCGGAAAAGGGAACCGGATTGATAGTATCAGAGTCAGAAACTGAACCTTGATACTGGTAAAAATTACCAAAATAATTTTCCAGCATGTACAGGGCATTTTTAATCATCCTGCTTTTTCCCGGATCGCTGAAGAACTCACGAAGCAGCTCATTATATCTCTCCAGAATAAAGTCAGTGCCGAAAGGAAGTACGACTACCAGCTTCTGACTGCATTTACCTGTCAGATTGGTGAGTACAGGCATTAACTCCAATACTTTTTCCGGATCCTGAATTAATTCGCCCAATCCTGTCAGCCATAGCATTTTAACTTTGCCTGATTCTGTAAATTCCTTTTCATCTTTATGTGATAACAAGCTGAAAATATTCAGCACTTCTAATTTATCGTGTGTATACTCAGCTGCCCTGAACACGTCCATTTTTTTGGTTCTGTCCAGGTAATGATTATGGTTTAATGCGAGCAACAGAATACGCGCCGGGTACTCTTGTTTCAGTAAAGTCTCCCAGGGTTTTGCAACAGGAAATTCCCAGTCAGTCTTTGGGGTATGTAATACAATGCCGGCTACATATCTGTACAGGAACCATAAAATAACCAAAACCAATATTCCGGGTAATGTGAAATACAACAGCCACCCGAACACTGTGAATTTGTATCTTCCGGTTTTCTCTACCCTGACAGGGCTTTCATTACCTGTACCTGAATAGCACAATATATCATCGTTTACCTGATTCTGATTGAGAGATTTCTTATCAAGCCCTCGTTTCCACTCTAAATGTGCGCCAGCATTTTTCAACAGCCCAATGAGGTGATTTCCCTGAGTTACAGGATCGGGCAACAAAGAATAAAACCAATTGGCGGGAGTGAGTGAAGTATCATTAATCAACTCCTTATTATCACAGCAGTAACGAATTGTCAACGCGTCAATACCTTCTCCTGACGCTCGCTTGTACCAATCCTCACCCCTCTTTTCTGCCGTATAAAAATCCTTAAACTCGCGGATTTCCTTAGCGGCATATTCCAGTTGCTTGCGTTTCCATAAACTATCCTCCTGCATCTTCACCGATCTGTAATATTGTATTGCTGGTATGGCAGACATACTCATCAGCAACAGGAAAACATACGCGTGATAAACCTTTCTGCCATAGAGTTCCTTCCGGATTACCGGCGATTCATTATTATCCGGTTCATACATTATTGCGCCAGGCGGATCTTTGGTCAAAAACCATTTGGCCGTTAACGGAAATATTAATGCCAGGACAATGAGAAAACTAATGATATATTCAATGAGAAGATTTTCCTTTAGAAAAACTATAATCACTGTATAGAATATTACTAAAGCTAAAAAAATGACCTGAGGCATTCTCCAGGCTGTGAGCTTGTACTCCATCCGGTTATCCGAATGATTACCAAGAACAACAAGGGCTGCCCATGTTGATAAAATGATAAGTATATTCTGATACAGAAATAAAGTAACGGGAGTATCATTAATAACAAGTCCTGAAAGCTGTGCCATTATTAAGATAATTTGAATAATCAACAAGATAGAATAGGATCGGTAATTTTCTGTTTTATAAAATAACCAGTTGAATATCCAAGGTCCGGATAAAGTTTTATTGCTTTTTAACCTCGATATGTAAATAATTCCGATGCCACATAAAGTCAGCATGAAAGTGGCGAACATAAAATAAAAAGTAAAGAATAGAATACGGGCATTTTTATTATGTTTAAAGCTGTAATCAATCAGGGTAATGTGGAAAAGCGGAGCATCCCTGAGAGGTACAATTTTTGCCAGCCAGTCCTTTTCATTATAATGCACTCTTATAATATCGGCAACCCTGTGATCCATTGAACTGATGATGCGAATATTGTCACCGCATTCACGTAAAAAATTCTCATGCAGGTTTTTCGACTGGTCAGCATGAAATAGTACATTTCCTGTGTTATCCATTATCAGGAAACTTACATCTTCGGGCAGCACCTGATTAAATAGCGACGGTAACGGAGAGGTAATTGCCAGGATTTTACACCGATACATCCCGGCCGATTTAGTATCAAGCCTGAAAGAGAATGCCGCTTCCTTCTTCCCCGAATTATATGACTTGACGGACTCCATGAAATAGCGTTGAATGGAATGGTCCGGGCGTTTATAAAACCATGGATCCTGACCGTCTTCCCTCATCTTCCTGAAATAATTCCGCTGGCTCAAATCCACAGGAACAGCACTCGATGCCCCCGTCCGGGATACTACTTTTTTCAGGTACCCGTCATCGTTTATCAAAAACACCTCGTTTAAAGGAAATCCTTTGTTAAGAGAATCTTCAGGAATCTTTCCGATAGCATCAGGCAGATTATTTTTCCCCAACCCGTTTTGACTGTTAATTAATGAATTTAAGAATGTACTTCGGATTGTATCAACCAATAAAGTATCAAAAACCGTAATCTTTGTGGTATCGGCGATATTTTCGTATAGCTGTGTTATTTCGTGAATATCTTTACTGACATTGTTGTAAAGCGTCAGGGAAATATCATTTATGCGTTTCCTCAGGATTTGACGGTCAGCAACAAACTGCTTCATCACACTTAAAATTATCAGCACAAAAAAACCGATTCCGAATATCAGGGAAATGAGTGAAGCTGTGCCATCAGCAGCCCGAAGCTGATCATTTCTGCCTAAAAAGAAGATTTTCATCACTGGCATCCCAAAAAGAAACAGTAGAAGTACTCCGGCCAGCATAATTAAAAACTGACTGTTTATATTACGGGTAATCTGCCTGAAATCACGGGAAGATATAAAACCGGCGAGGTACAGCCTGTTCCCGAGAAAAGTAAAGGGCATTACCATAATATAACGGTCTTCACCACGGATATTTAATTGAGCCGAGAAGCTCCCCTGTAGTCTTTTCAAAGTATCGGTAAGCAATCCCGGATTTGTGATATCATGAACCATTTCAGGATTGCTGCTGTACAGGGAAGCGCTGTCACTGATCAGGGCAATATTTTCAAGCAGCCTGTCGAATTTAAGGTTTTCCATAAAAGTAGAGACCGGGAGAAGGTGTACCTTTTGTAATGATGAGTCGCCAATATAATGATTCTTCAAACAGGCGGGTAGCAAACTGTCCAAAACAATTCTTACATCTGACACAGGTGCGCCCTCGAAAATAATCTTACAGTCACCATTTACAAAGATTATTTTTTTATCAACTGTCAAATTTGAGAATGTAACGGTAGTCACCTTATAATCCAGATTGGACATCAGGGTTTTCACCTGGAGGTTGCCAATAATTCCTGCCTCAACCGAATCTCTGTGATCAGAGTCATCCTGGGATAAGTATTTGAGCGTATAATAAGGACTGTAATTTTTAAAATGGGTCTCATAATATTTCAGTTTCTCCTGCATATTTCCTGCATATTCTTTTAAAATCCGGTTGGCACGTTTTTCCACAAGGGATTCCTGCTGTGGAATATAGATAAAAAAATAGGCTGCATACAAAAAGAAAAATGCCACTAAAATAACCAGTATGGGTATTGAACTGGTTTTGATGTATTTAGTTTTATTCATAAACTGTACCCTCCACCATACAAGTCTTTAAAAAAACAGGAACTATCCAAAGGGAGTCATGCTGTGAAGCAAAGCAACAGCAAATTCCTCGTGTAAAGGTACTACTTTATTGAGGAAAAACCAAATACTATTTTTCCAGGTGCCTTAATGACTTAAAAGTCTTTAATGTCTCTAATGACTTATACGCCTGAAATCAGAATAATGTAATTAAATATCTACCTAACAATCACCTAAACCAGCGTCAAAACCATATAATAAACACAATACCAACAATTTAAAATTTGTATTTATAATTGCTAACTACTAATTTCTAATGGCTAATTCGTTAAATCGCTTCTGCCACCACAAACGTACTGCCTCCCACCATAATGAGATCATCTGGCGCAGCGGCTGATTTAGCCGCTTTCAGGGCAATTGTAACCGAATCATAAACGTTTCCCTGCAGACCGTAACCGGCAGCTTCATGAGCCAGCAGGGATGCGTCTCTGCCACGGGGTACATCAGGTTTGCAGAAATAATAAACCGCTTTTTTGGGAAGCAGTTCCAGCACTTTTGTAATATCTTTGTCGTTAACCATGCCAAAAACAAAATGCAGGCGATGATACTTAAGTGTATGCAACTGGTTGGTCACCTCCCGGATACCATCCTCGTTATGGCCGGTATCGCAAATAATGAGCGGATTCTTCGATAATATCTGCCATCTGCCCATGAATCCGGTTATTTGGCTTACCCTCTCCAATGCTTTCCGAATATGAGCCTCCTCAATTATAAACCTCCGCGAATTGAGAATATCAGTGGTTTTAATAACAGTTACAAGATTTTTTATCTGATAATGACCTGACAACTGACAGAAAAGATTCTCGTACCTGAGTTGACTGCCTGCATAAACATCTACCCGGATTCCTTCCGTCAGCAGGCAACTTTCTGATCTCAATTCCAGGTGGTAATCCTGATCGGCAAAGGTGACCGGGGCATTCAACCTACGGGCAAACTCCCTGAACACCGGCTCGGTTTCCGGTTGCGTTTGCCCGATCATCACCGGAATTTCAGGTTTGATGATCCCGGCTTTTTCAGCGGCAATTTTTTCAAGGGTATCACCCAAAAACTGGGTATGATCCAATCCGATGTTGGTAATGACCGATACAACAGGCTTCACCAGATTAGTTGAATCAAGCCTCCCTCCCATTCCGGTTTCAATAACGGCAATCTCAACATGGTTTTTGGAGAAATACTCAAAAGCCAGTCCGGCTGTCATCTCAAAGAAGGAAGGCTTAAGCTGATCAAAAAACAGCTTATTTCGGCTGATAAATCCGGCTACCTCCCCTTCCGGAATCATTTGCCCGTTAATACGGATTCGTTCCCTGAAATCTTTCAGATGCGGCGAAGTAAATAAACCGGTTCGGTATCCCGCAGTTTGCAGAATGGCTGCCAGCATACTGGAAACCGAGCCTTTGCCGTTGGTACCGGCAATGTGGATAGCCTTAAAGTTGTCCTGAGGATTCCCCAGATGTTCGCAGAGGCGGATGGTGGTTGACAGATCGGCTTTGTAGGCCGCTGCCCCGATCCGGTGAAACATGGGCAGGCTGCTGAAAATATATTCGATACATTCCGGGTAGTTCACTGTTTTTTTCAGTTTATCCTGATAAAATTATAGGTGATGGTACCGGTTTGCTTTTCCGGTGCATCCGGATCGGCTTTGAATTTAGCCTTTAAAGCGGCATCCCTGGCTATTTTCCGGAGGTGCGAATCAGAAATGGTGGTTCCTTTGGCACCGTCGCGGGCATCAATTACGTTTCCGTTCCGGTCAACCCAGACGGTTACTACTACTTTCCCCTGTTCCCGCGAGTCGTAGGATGGCTTGGGCAGGCTCAGGGCGCCTCTGCCGCCCAGATCAAAAGACACTCCTCCCCCTGAGCCACCGGTACCTGAATAATCTGCCAAATGCGGATCGCCTTCCGGTTTACCCTGGTCACCGGGCTTTCCGGTAATTCCCTGACTCTGACCTCCTGAAGATGAACCTGAGGAAGGCTTATAGAGTGCATCAGGATTGACCGTTGGAGGTGCAGGCTCAGCGGGCTTTGAACTGTTTACCGGCTTTTCAGGAACAGGCTTGTTTTCTTTTTTGGGAACCGGTTTTTTCTTTGCCGGCGCTATCGAAGGGTTGTCTTCGGAGTCATCGGTAAGCAGTTTTTCTTCCCCCTTAACCGGTTTGGTCTCCTCAGGTTTTGAAGGAGCAGGGACAGCCGCTTTTGCTTCGTTAACCTGACCGGGTGGCTGATTTCCGGAGCCTTCATCCGAGCTTCCAAGATTCACTTCAACTCCCTGTTCTTCCGGTAACGGAAGGGGGGTTTTCAGCGCCAGAAAAAGCAGCAGTATGATCAACATTCCATGAAATATCAGGGTACCTGCTAAGGCTGACAGATTCTTATTTTTATCCTGGTCTTTCATCGTCTGGTTTACTTACCAACAGATTTGATTATTTAGGAGGCCGGGTGGCAAGGATAACCTTATGGCCTGTTTTTTCTGTTTCGTTGATGGTATTGACAGCATCGATCACGTTTACCACATATTGCAATGATACCGACTCATCTGCCTTTAACACTACCGAAGCATCCTTTTGTCCGCTCAATTGCTGTTGAATAGCCTGTTGAAGCATATCCGGCATTACTTCTTCCTCATTCACAAAGTACTGAAACTGATCGTTGATGTAAACCGTGAGGGTTTGCTTTGCCATGGTTTTGCTCTGGCTGGAGGGCAAAAGCAGTTTAATGGCATTGGGAGCAATGAGGGTGGAAGTGAGCATAAAGAAAATCAACAGCAAAAATACCAGATCCGACATGGAAGCGGTACTGAAACTGATATCAAGTTTATTCCTCGATTTGATAGCCATAACCGTGAGTTTTGGCTCAGGAAGCCGGTTCGTTCAGTAAATCCATAAATTCAGTAGCCCGGGCTTCGAGAAGAAATACCAGTTTTTCAATTCTTGAAACCAGAATGTTGTAGCAAACATAAGCTATAATCCCTACAATCAACCCTCCGACCGTAGTCACCATTGCCTGGTAAATTCCTGTAGAAAGCAGTTGAATATCAATATTATTACCGGCCATCGACATGTCATAAAAGGCTTTTACCATCCCGATTACCGTTCCCAGGAAACCCAGCATGGGTGAAGCGCCGGAAACGGTGGCCAGTATGGGAAGATTTTTTTCAAGCCTTGAAACCTCAAGATTGCCCACGTTCTCTATGGCAGTATTGATGTCGTTCAGAGGTCGCCCCAGCCTCAGTACCCCTTTTTCAATCATTCTTGAAATGGGCGTATCGGTTCTCCTGCATAAAGCTAAGGCAGCCTCGATTTTCCCATCGTGAATAAAATCCCGGATGGTATCCATGAAATTGGGATTTTCGCGCGAAGAACGGTGAATGGCTATGAATCTCTCAATAAAAATGTATATACCCAATACCGAAAATACTGCCAAAACCAGCATGATCCAGCCCCCTTTCAGGGTAAGATCCCAAAGTGAAAGCGAAATCTCAGATGGGGCAGCAGACTGGCTGATAGTGTCGGTAATGACCCCTGTTTGTGCAAGAGTGCCGGACACTGCCATTATCGATTCGGTGAGGTTGATGAGTAATTCTGTCATTGCGTTATGGGGGACTGGTGATTAGTGATTGGTGACTGGTGATTGGTGATTGGTTAAAAGGTTATTATACATTTCACATTTGTGGGACATAACTAAAAAATTGCGGTTTTATTTTGTGTAAAAGTCAGCAGAATGAAAGGAAAGGTTTGTGCCTGTAAAACTGGAAAGGAGCCGGCAAACCTTTGCAGTAGCTGAAAATCAGAAATTATCCAACCCTGATTTTCCCGTACCCTCAAGTTATCCGGCTCCAAAAAAATTCAATCAGTAAGAAACGGCTATTTCTGCCCTTCCTTTTCCTTCAGCATCACCGGGTTTTTAACCGAATTGGAAAGATCGGATGGCAGAAGAATGACTTCCACGATATTTTGTCCGTTGTAGTATTTGGCAGCTCTTTCCCTGATGAGTTGGGGATTCAGGCTGTTGATATTCTTTTCATAATCGAAGACGATTTCAGGATTCTCCTGATCGAAATCGCGTGATGACAGCCAGGTAAGCCAGAAATTATTTTCCTTAAGCTGTTCTGAACGGGTCTTCAGCTTGTTTTCCTTCACATTTTGCACCTGAAGTTCAGAAGGTCCGTCAGTACGAAGTTTTTCGATTTCGCGGTACACAATACCGGCCAGTTTTTCGGCATTTTCCGGATCACAATCGAAGCGTACATTGAGCTGATAGGAACCTTCGGGATAATGACTGATATTGGTGTACACCCCGGCGCCATACGTTCCGCCTTCTTCTTCACGGATGGTTTCCACCAGACGGGTACTCAGGATATCATTGATGGCATCCAGCGCCAGACGGTCGGTGTAATTATAGTCAAAAGTTCCGGTAAGTGCAATCGACACGGTTGCTTTGGGATCTTTCATATCGCGGATTACTTTCTTTTTCACCACGCCTTTTGGCGCCCGGATATTCATGTCCCGCCAGTTTTCGTTCTTTGTATTGGCAGGCAGTCCGCCAATGTAGGTTTCAATGAACGATTGCATTTTATCCATATCAAATTTACCGACAAAGAAGAAGGTGAAATCAGCGGGATCGGCAAAACGTTCTTTATACACCGACTCCATTTTTGCCAGATCGGCGGCAGCCAGTAGTTCAAGGGTCATGGGTTTCCGGTAGGGGCTGTAATTGGCAAGGGTTACGGTAAGCGTGTCTCTCAGGGCTGTTGCCGGGTTCATGGCGGCATTTTCTAGGGTACCTTTCATACGGTTCATGATCGATCCGAAAGCCTTCTGATCGGCGCGCGGCTGTGTAAAACTCAGATAGAGAAGCTGGAACATGGTTTCAAGATCGGCTACTGAAGAGTTGCCTCTGAAACCTTCCTGAAGATCTGTAATCCACGGATTGACATTGGCTATTTTACCCGACAGCATTTTTTCAAGTTCTATTTCATCAAACCCGGCGAGTCCTGAATTGGCCATCACCTGAGAGGTCATGTTAACCGAAATGATGTCTTCAGGAGAATATTGTGATGCCCCCCCTTTACTATAAGCGGTGAACAGAATTTCATCATCCTTAAAATCAGTGGGTTTTAAAACCACGGTAGCGCCATTACTGAGTGAGATGGTAAGCGTACCCAGTCTTGAATTCACATCCGTTTTGGTAATTTTTCCGGGTGTGGGGATTTTATCTATCAGGGGTTTGTTGGATACCTGATCGATGTAGGGTTCAATTTTTTCATTTTTTACTGAGTTAATGGCCGCCAACACCTCGGCTTCAGTGGGTACGGTTACCCCTTCCTTTTCAGGAGCCGTGATTACAGCCACCCTGTTTTCTTCAGTAATCCACTTCTTTGCAAGGGCATTAACTTCATCAAGGGTAATTGTTGGAATAAACTGCTGAGCGAGTGCAAATTCATTTTCAATGCCAGGAATGGGTTCATTGTCCAGAAAATTACTCATGTATTCCCATACAAACCGGTCGGATTTGCGTTTGTTCCGCTCATTGTACTGGTTCTCATAATTTTTCAGCATGTCAGTTTTACTGCGTTCCAATTCACCAGCCGTAAAGCCATACTTTAGAATCCGTTCATTTTCAATGAGTAACGTTTTTAATGTGGGTAAAGTTTCATTATTTTTGGCAGCCGCATAAGCCATATAGGCATCCTTGGTTTTAGCCAAACCTGTATAACCCGAATAAGCATAAAGAAACGGTGGTGTTTCTGATTGTAAAAGTTCCTGCAACCGCTGGTTAAGCATCTGATTGTATAGTTCATTGCGGAGGCTGTTTCTTAAATATCCCATATTTTTTTCCTTGTACGGATCGTGTTTGTAGTATAGCTGAACCGTTGAGAACTGGGCTTCTTTATCAGTGACCACCGAAACCAGCGTTTCCTTGTGACCCGGAACTTCGAATTCAGCTCGGGCTCTTGGATTCTGAGGCTTTGGGATGGATGAGAACAGCTCGGTAATTTTTTTCTTGACCAATTCCTTATCAAAATCACCTACCGCAATAATAGCCTGAAGATCAGGGCGATACCAGTCCCTGTAGAAATTTTTAATGGTTTCATATTCAAAATGATCCAGGATATTAATATCTCCGATTACATCATGGATGGCATATTTGGAATCTTTGAAAATCACTTTGTTATACTTCTGGCTCATGCGCTCCATGGCACTGCGTCCGGTTCGCCATTCTTCATGGATTACCCCTCGTTCGGCATCAATTTCTTCATTTTCAAAACTCAGGTTGGAAGCCCAGTCGTTTAAAATCATGAGAGCAGTATCAATATGCTCATGAATGTCAACCGGAACTTTCTGAAGCATGTAAACCGTCTGGTCCTGGCTGGTATAGGCATTGATTTCGGGTCCAAACTTCATCCCGATGGATTGCAGGTAATTAATAATCTCCTTTTTCTCGAAGTTTTTGGTGCCGTTAAATGCCATATGCTCACAGAAGTGCGCCAGCCCGTTCTGGTCGGGGTTTTCAAGAATGGCGCCGGCATTTACGATAAGATAGAATTCTGCCCGGTCTTTGGGCAGTTCATTTTTACGGATGTAATAGGTAAGGCCGTTATCCAGTTTGCCGATGGTAACATCTGGATCGGTTGGCAGGGTGGCCCTGGGATCAAACCCGGATATCTGATTAAATGCAGTAATACTGATCATCAGAATGAGAATAAACAGAACTGTTCTTTTCATTTTAAATTAATTAATGATTTGAAGTTGCGAAAATAGGATAAATACCAATTCCCGCAGATTGTCAATAAGAAAAGGGATACGGCTCGGTTGCAAAGTACCGGCTACGGAAGGGAATACGCTTATGAATTATCAATTATAAATTATAAATTGAAATACTGTTAGTTAAATAAACTATCCACGAGTCATCTCGAACGAAGTGAGAGATCCCTCGCTTCGCTCGGGATGACCGCTTCGCTCGGGATGACTCCTTAAAAGTAAAATCTCTTTCATTTCCAAATTAATAAATCGTAAATCGTAAATGCCTGTAATGTAACGTAATGGTTCGGGCAATTACAATCACTTTATGATTACCTTGGATTGCAGCGATTTGCCTCCTGTCAGCATCCGGCAAATATATAAACCGGGCGGAAGGGAAGATGCATCTAAATTCATTTCATGGATACCCCGGGAAATACCACAGACTTGCTTTTGTATAACAGTTTTGCCCGTTGCGTCCAGCAATTCCAGGCTGACATCCCCCCTGTTCAGCAAGTTAAATTTCAGGCTGAGCCAGTCCTTCGCCGGGTTTGGATAGCAGGAAAGCATCAAGGGTTCTACCATCATGGTTTCCTCTTCTCCGGAGGTTGGGTTGGCAAAACGGATTTCAGCCCTGATGAAATAGGTACCTTCATCCTCGTTCCAGGTTTCCTCCTGAGCTATGTAATAGAGATTGTTTCCAAAGGAAGATATCTGATCGTATCCTATGGCCGGGGTATTCTCGCCATCGTACATCATTCCCACCGCAAAGGCGCCATATACATAAGTCTGGGTACCGGAAAGGTCATAGTACAACCATCCGGTATCAGGGGGTGTAACGTATTCAGGATCAAACAGGAAATCGTAATAATCGAAAGAAAAAATATAAAAGGCACCGTTACCGCCGGTTTGGGCTCCATCGATGCTTTGGAGGTTCAGCCAGATTTTATCAAGTTTGGCAGGGGCAACCGGCGGATCGAACAGGCAAACAATAGCATCTCCGGCTCCGGAGTAGTAAGCCTGATATTCCGGATCTCCGAAATCAAAGGCTAGTGTGGCGCTGTAAATAGCCTCAGGATCATAACCCAAACCTGATACTGTGAGCTGATAAGGCTGGTTAACCGGAGCATCATAGGGAAGCACAATGGCATAATAAACCCCGGGGGGCAGATTCACAACAATCTGTTCCGGGGAGGTTCCTGAATTCTCCGAACCGGTTAAATATTCCATTTCATATCCGTTCAGTTCAAAAAGGTAGAGGTCATAATCAGCCGGAACGGCAAGATCAATGGTTACCTGCGACTGGCTTCCGTTCAGGATCCTGAACATATCAATATCCGATTGGGATGTCATGTAGGAGCTTATTGGCGCATTATTCTCCACGGGTCCGTAAGCCAGCGCCCACACATCATTTGGTTCATAATCATCCGGGGTTGAGCCTCCACCGCCTCCTGATCCTCCGTTAAAAGTAGCCTGTAGAAAATCAACCCATTTGGTATCGGCAGGAAAGTCGATATTGTAGTTTCCCAATCCATACCCTGAATTATAGTTCGATTTATCAGGGAAATAAATGGCCACCCCTTTTGATTCCGGGAATCCACTTCCGACATAATTCTGGATCACAGCATCATTTACCGCGCTGATCACATCAGTAGCCGCTGTATTGATGGTATTATTGTTCACCAGTTGCTTAATATTTTTCATAAAATGGGACAGATCGCGGTGTTCCGGGACTGTAAATTTTTCTGTATTCTCGCGTGCCTGACTCACCTGATTCCAGACCTGGTTATTATCCAGAACGGCATTGCAGAAAACATCCAGTTTTTGTGTAACTGTAACCATTTGAGGAATTCTGACAGCCGACTGGGTGATTTTGGGTTCGCCGGCATAAGAAGCACCGTATTTATTCACGATGGTAGTAGCCAGATTTTCTGCACTCATACCGGGATTATTTTTCAGATCGGCCAGAATGGTATGGTAAGGCCAGCCATCACCCGGTTCTGTTTCTTCGGAACCGATCATAATCTGGGCAACATTCCTCAGTTGGTATGAGTTCTCAATCATGCCCATCAAACAGGCATCAAAGGCAACAATATCCAGGGTTTTTCCCGAAATGGCAATGGCAGTGGCTATTTCGACATTACCCAGATGGTCATTGTTGGTCTGATCGAAAACAACATCCCTGAAAGGTCCGAAGCCGTTCAGGAATGGATTGGTCGGAAAATCTGCACCTGACGATGAACCGGTAACCTGAACCTTGTGAACCTGATCACCCGGGTAGTTTTGGTTTTGTTGAATATTTTTGAGCAGATCGGAGAATTTGGACCGGTTTCCGTCTTTTTGCCAGCCTCCGCCATGGTTCCACAACACCAGTGCATAATGCTGCGCAGGGAAATTAGCCGTCGCCCAGACGATGAAATTCTTCAGCTCCTGAGGGTCACCCATATTGACTTCACCGAGATTTTCGAGCACAGGCGAAGATATGGTGTTGGTGTTATTATCCTGCACCACTCGAAATCTCCGGGTATCCGTCCAGTTTCCGTTGGAATTGTCGTAACCGGGAATGCGGTCCATCTGCACAACAATCTGAATATCGGTGGTTGAACCTACCGATTCCATTTCATTAAAGTCGATGATGCCGAAAGGTTCCAGATCACAATCGGCTCCAAGGTACACCATAAATGTCCATTTGGCATTTTGGGCAGAGATCTGTTTCTGATTGATATTCAGCAGAAACAACAATGCAGCCAGAAAAAAGAGGAATGTTTTTCTCATGATATTTTATTTTTTGGGAAGTGGCAGTTTGATAGTCTGGGCCGAAATATAGGTAAGGTAAACCAGGTTTCCGGAGTTTTTTGAAACCCGGGCTTTCAGCATGATCAGCGGGTGCGTTTCAGGAACTTCCAGCGCTGTGAATTCGGCAGGTTTTCCACCGGTAACGTAGATACAGATGCCATTTTCATTAAAAACCCAATCGCTGCGGGTTTCGGGGGCCCGGCTACAGAAATTTTCCGGGAAGGTACAATCCGAAGCAAGGTACCCTTTAAAACGGCCGGCAATTTCAAGGGTATCACCCATGAACGATTCAGGATTTTTAGTAAGTTCCGGCAATTTGGCCTGGTTTTTAACCTCTTGGACTAAGGAGGATTTTTGCGGTGATTTACAGCAGGATATACTCATTACCAATGCTATAAATGATAAAACGATCCATTTCATATCCGATTTTTTTTAAAACCAAACTTACTAAAAATCAGATAATAAAAATTAAAAAACCGAAAATTTTTTTCTGTATGAAACGTGTAGAGACGCACAGCCGTGCGTCTCTACAAGGATAAATGGTGTTCAGCCAAAATTTTAATCCCTATACCAATCAAAATTACCCCTCCCAATACGTTGAAATTAAATTTGATTCGTTTATGGAATAATGAGCCGGTCCGGATACCGGCGATGGTAACTAAAAACGATACCAATCCGATAACAAATACCGACAGCCAGATGGAAATACTCAGAAAGGCCAGGGAAAATCCCACGGCCAGAGCGTCAATGCTCGTAGCTATAGCCAGATAGGTAAGGGTTCGGTACCCGAAATTATTAACTACTTTACCAGAGGCATGATGACCCAGTCCTTCATAAATCATCCTGATTCCGAGAAATGACAGTAAAATAAATGCTACCCAATGATCATATTCAGCGATGATATGCCTGAAACCAAATCCCATAAGCCAGCCGAATAAGGGCATTAATCCCTGGAAAACTCCAAAAAACCAGGCCATACGGTACATTTCAGACCGGGATATGTTACGGGTACAAACACCGGTACTGATGGCTACTGCCAGGCAATCCATTGATAATCCGATGGCGATAATGACGAGGGTTACAAAATCCATTACGGGAGAAAAGATTGTCAGAGTGACCGCATCGTTGAAAACGTAATGAGGTTCTCGAGTGATTTCCGGGATGGTTTGTCAGGAAATTCGCGGAGTATTTCCAGGGCTCTCGAAGTGTATCCGGCCATTTTCTGTTCGGCATATTCAATTCCGCCGCTTTCGTTCACCAGCCTGATCACTTCCGAAACTTTTGCCGGATTCAGGTGGTGGTTTTTCACAATATTAAGAATATGTCTCTTTTCCAGATAGCTGGATTTATTAAGCAAATAAATGAGGGGCAGGGTCATTTTCTGTTCCTTAATGTCTACTCCGTTTGGTTTACCCACTTTTTTACTGCCTTTAAAATCGAGGATATCATCTTTTATCTGGAATGACATCCCGACCAGTTCACCTATTGTGGCCATTTTCGACACCGTTTCCGCACCGGTACCGGATGAATAGGCCCCGGCAGCTGTGCAGGATGAGATAAGGGACGCTGTTTTTTTACGGATAATTTCCAGATAAACCGACTCTTCAATATCGAGCTGACGGGCTTTTTCAATTTGCAGCAATTCGCCTTCACTCATTTCACGGGTAGCGGTAGATACAATCTTAAGAAGCTGGAACTCTTCATTATCCAGTGCCAGCAAGAGCCCTTTGGCCAGCAGATAATCCCCTACCAAAACGGCTACTTTGTTTTTCCATAAGGCATTAATTGAAAACAAACCCCTTCTTTCATTGGAATCGTCTACCACATCATCATGTACCAGGGTGGCGGTATGAAGCAACTCGATCAGGGCTGCCGCCTTGTAGGTGGATTCCGTGATGCCTCCGCACAAATCGGCTGAAAGCATGACAAAAAGAGGCCGCATCTGTTTGCCCTTGCGTTTCAGAATGTAGTTCGTGATCTTATCCATGAGGGGAACCCGGCTTTTCATGGAAAGCCTGAACTTCTCCTCAAAAAGGGTCATCTCTTGTTGAACTGGTTTTCTGATTTCTTCTATCGTGATCATACTGAAAATTGGCCGGCCAAAATTACGAAATTTTGCTACTTTTTTAAACATTTCTTAACAAATGAAGGCCAAAAAGGTTGAAACCCGCCGGATGTCAGCAAAATTCGGCATTTTTGCATTTCAATTCAATGACAATTATGACCGGATTTCTTTTTAATGAAATCGTTTTTGGACCCGTAATCAGCCGCAGGTTAGGGGTTTCCCTCGGAATCAACCTGCTTCCGGAAGGGAGTAAAATCTGCAATTTCGATTGCATTTACTGTGAATGCGGTTTTAATGAAACGGAAGTAAAAAACAGAAACCTGCCTTCCGGAGCTGATGTTAAACTGGCAGTTGAAGAGAAATTCATGAAACTGAAAGCTGCCCATGATTCACCCGACTCCATCACCTTTGCCGGAAACGGGGAACCCACCCTGCATCCTGAATTCCCCGAAATAGTGGATGATCTGACTGGATTACGGAATCTGTATTTTCCGAAGGCAGTCATCTCTCTCCTTTCAAATGGTTCAACCATTCACCGTCCGGAGATTTTTAAAACCCTGCAAAAACTGGATAACAACATCCTTAAACTGGATGCAGGTACTGAAGAAATGTTCAGAAAACTGAACCGGTACCATGGTACAGCCACACTCCATGATTTTGTGGATCAGCTTTGCAGGTTTAACGGAAACCTCATCATTCAGACCATGTTTGTGAAGGGATATTTTAAAGGGGAATTAATAGATAATACAATCCCAGGTGAGATTGACCCCTGGCTTGAATATATCCGAAGAATACATCCAAAATCAGTGATGGTTTATTCGGTAGCCCGTCCTACACCTGCACAGGAGCTTACAAAGGTACCCAAAGCTGAATTGGAATGGATTGCCGGAAAAGTAAGAGAACTGGGCATTGAAGTAAATGTTTACTAACACCGTTCGGGGGTTGATAACCCTGCAGGATTTTGAAAGGTTTCCGCCCTCAGGGTGGTGAAAAAAAAGCCGCAACAATTCTGCTGCGGCTTTTTTCGAATATTATCAGGGATAATTACATCACTGTTACATTATAATCTTTCAGTACAGCGCTGATCCCTTTTTTGTTGATCGTCTTGAGGGTTGAAGTGGCTACTTTCAGGGTAACCCAACGGTTTTCCTCAGGAATAAAAAATTTCTTGGTTTGAAGATTGGGATAAAACCATCTTTTGGTTTTGATATTGGAGTGGGAAACACTGTTTCCTTTCATTCTTCTTTTGCCGGTGATATCACATCTGCGTGCCATTTTACTGAGTTTTAAGCGGTTTTAAAAAAGGAGTGCAAAGAACGGAATTTTTTTAACACCAACCAAATAATTTTTATTTTTTTCAGATCATTTCTTTCCGGAGCATATTTAAAGCTGATAAGGCCGACTTGTGGATGTTCCGCATCCGGTGTTCTCCCATCTGAAAAACGCGGGTGATCAGGTTCTTTTCCGAGGCTACAGCAATCCAGACTGTACCCACCGGCTTTTCCGGTGTCCCTCCGTCAGGGCCGGCAATACCGGTTACGGCAATGGCATAATCAGTATGGTATTTATACCGGATACCATCGGCCATGGCTTTCACAACTTCTTCTGAAACGGCTCCATACCTATCTATCAGAAAACTGTCCACGCCCAGCTCATTCAATTTAATTTCATTGGAATAAGAAATCACAGAGCCTTTAAAATAAGCTGAACTTCCGGGAACGGACGTGATCAGATGCGAAATATATCCGCCGGTACAACTCTCGGCTATCGAAAGTGTTTTACCACTCTTTACCAGAAGTTTACCCACAATCTCTTCCAGTTTTTCAGCATCATAACCAAAAATAATATCGGGGATGATGGCTAAAAGTTTATTGATCTCCAGGTCAACCTGCTCTTTTAAAACTGCAATATCAGAACCGGTGGCCGTTAACCGTAACCGTACCAGCCCCGGCTGAGGCAAATAGGCCAGTTTAATAAAAGAGGGCAATTGCGCCTCCCAGCCTGCAATCTTTTCAGCAATCCAGGATTCTCCCACGCCCTGTGTCAGAACTGTTTTATGTATGATTGCATCCCGGTTGAACCGCTTTTTTAACTCAGGCAATACCGATCCGGCCATGATGGCCTTCATTTCAAAAGGTACCCCGGGCATGGAAATAAAGATTTTCCCGTTTTCTTCGAACCACATGCCCGGAGCAGTACCCTCCGGGTTGGTTACCGGACGGCAGCAGGCAGGAATACAGGCCTGAAGCCGGTTGGCTTCATTCATCCTGAATCCTCTTTTTTCAAACAAACGGCTAATGTTTTCGAAAGTTTCCTCATTGAAAACCAGGGTGGAATTAAAATATCCGGCCAATGTTTTTTTGGTGATATCATCGTTGGTAGGTCCAAGTCCGCCTGTCATGAGTACGATATCAGCCCTTTGTGAGGCTTCTGTCAGGGCATTAATTATTTCTTCCTGTGTATCCGATATACTGGTAATCCGGTTAACCCTGATCCCGGTCAGGTTGAGTTGCTCTGCCATCCATGCCGAATTGGTATCAATCACCTGCCCGATCAGTATTTCATCACCAATAGTTATTATTTCAGCCAATATCATTGCTTTAGATATAAAAAATGCCGGCTCCGGCGTTATTGAAATTTTCTATTTTTGCACTTTTTTTGGCAAAAGTAATAATGATTATGAAACCGATACCCGAATCTGAGCTTATTCTAAAACCCGATGGCTCAATTTATCATCTGAGCCTGAAACCCGAAGATATTTCTGACAATATTATCATTGTTGGTGATCCGGCGCGGGTACCGGAAGTATCGAAGCATTTCAGCAAAACCGAACTGAAAGTTCATAACAGGGAAATCCATACTCATACGGGTATTTACAAAGGTAAGCGGATTACGGTACTTTCATCGGGCATGGGGGTGGACAACATCGACATTGTGATTAATGAGCTGGATGCCCTGGCCAATATTGACCTGAAGAAAAGGATTCCCAAGGAAACCCATACCAGCCTGAACCTAATACGCCTGGGAACCTCCGGAGCCCTGCAACCCGATATTCCGGTGGATTCTTTTGCGCTATCCCGGTATGGACTGGGGCTTGATGGAATTCTATACTACTACAGGGATTATGACAAGGTCATTGATCATGAGTTAACCGGTGCCTTCATCAGCCAGATGCACTGGAACCACAAACTGCCGACTCCCTATATCGTGAAGGGGTCATCCATGCTGGAAAAGAAATTTTCGGACGGAACTATTAAAGGTATCACAGCCACTGCTCCGGGTTTCTATGGTCCTCAGGGACGAGAAATCCGTCTCAGATCATATCCGGAAGACCTTCCAGGTCACCTGGGAACCTTCCGTTATCTTGATCACCGCATCATCAATTTCGAGATGGAAACCTCTGCCTTATTCGGTCTGTCCAAACTCCTGGGGCATGAAGCGCTGAGCATCTGTGCCATCATCGCCAACCGGCAGGCACGTAAATTTTCGGAAAACCACCACAAAACCGTTGAAGAACTGATCGTGTATGTCCTCGACCGGATTTAGGAAGCTTAATGGTTGAATCGGTATCACGCGGTTCACAGTTCAAATATTTCCAATTACCTGATCATTTCCCAAACTTTACGGGTTTCATTCCATGGAATTACATGGATGCCGTTGCTGCGTTTCTGGTATTGGTCGCCGGCATAAATCACGGCCCGCCTTCTGAACTGCTCAGTTTTTTCCAGTAATCAAACCCCTTAAAATATACAATTCCGGAATCTAATTCTGAAATTGTATAGAATATTTTGATAATAACAGGAAAAATTTGAATATCAATTTCACGAGTTGCTCTAAACATAATCGCCGCAAAGCTGTTTAAATAATTACTGAATTAATTAAACAATTTATCTTACAACAATTCATGATCTCGTTTCGGAAAATTTTTTTGCTGTCCGTTATTTTTGTTGCGTTGGTGTTACAGGCTGCGGCGCAATCGGGCCGGATTGAAGGAAGGGTATACAATGCTAAAAACAACGAACCCCTGCCCTTTACCAATATCATTATTTTTGGAACTCAAATTGGTTCCACCACCGATCTCGACGGAAAATTCATGTTCACCGGGATCACCCCCGGTTTTGTAAGACTGGCCGTTTCAGCCATTGGATTTGAGTATTATGTATCAGAAGATTTTCAGGTATCCAATGCAAAAGTTTCCTATATTGAGATTGGATTAAAGGAAAAGGCCATTGAACTGGAAAAGGTCGTGATTAGAGCCTCACCCTTCCGTCGTGATCAGGAGAGTCCGCTATCGCTCAGAACGCTCAACATATCCGAAATTGAAAAAAGTCCCGGCTCCAACCGCGATATCTCCAAGGTTATTCAAAGCCTTCCGGGAGTAGCCTCCACCCCGGCTTTCCGGAATGATGTAATTGTAAGAGGCGGGGGGCCCATAGAAAATACATTTTACCTGGAGGGTGTTGAAATACCTACCATCAACCACTTTTCAACCCAGGGAGCATCCGGTGGCCCCACCGGAATTATCAACGTGGATTTTGTAAGATCGGTCGATTTCTACTCGGGCGCTTTTCCGGCCAACCGGGGCGATGCCTTAAGCAGTGTGATCGACTTTAAACTGATTGACGGAAATCCAGAGAAATTGCGTTTTAAAACTACGGTAGGCGCATCGGAGATAGGTTTAACCGTTGATGGCCCTATCAGTGATAATTCAAATCTGATTTTCTCAGTCAGGCGGTCTTACCTGCAATTTTTGTTCAGCGTCATCGGGTTGCCGTTTCTTCCTACCTATAATGACCTTCAGTTCAAATACCGGATAAAACTGGATGATAAAAACCAGCTTACCTTAATTGGTTTGGGCGCCCTTGATAAAAATGTGCTGAACCTGTCCATCGAAAATCCGGACGAGGAACAGTCGTTTATCCTGGGTTATCTGCCGGTAAATGAACAGTGGAGTTATACCACCGGCGCGGTTTACCGGCATTTTGCCAAAACAGGCTTCGACACCTGGGTAATCAGCCGTAATTATCTGGATAACCGGGCATATAAATATCAAAACAATATTGAGGAGAATCCTAAAACTCTGGATTACAAATCTATAGAAGCTGAAAACAAATTCCGGTTTGAGAGACTGCGACAGACTCAAGGATACACTTATAATCTGGGAGCCGGACTGGAAGAGGCAACCTTTAAAGTTGAAAACGATCGGAAAGATTTTCTTAACGGCTCATTGAGAGAGATCAGTCAGGAAAATGAATTCAGGCTTTGGAGCTGGAATGTGTTTGGTCAGGTAAGCAAGGCATATCTTGAAGAGCGGTTAAATCTGTCGCTGGGTGTCAGGATGGATGCCAATAATTATTCGGGCAAGATGAACAACCTTCTGGATCAGTTTTCCCCAAGAGCTTCGGCCTCTTATGCCCTTACCGAAAATTGGTTCCTGAATGCCAATATTGGCCGGTTTTTCCAGAAGCCTTCCTACACCACCTTTGGATATACCGATTCAACCGGAAATCTGGCCAATAAATCCAACGGACTTACCTACATTCAGGCTGATCATTATGTGACGGGCCTTGAGTACCGACCCAACCCCAACTCAAAGATCACTCTCGAGGGATTCTATAAATTCTACAATAATTATCCGATGTCGGTCAATGATTCGGTAGCCATTGCCAGCAAAGGGGCTGATTTTGGAGTTTTTGGAGATGAAGCAGTAACCTCTGATGCCAAAGGACTTGCCTATGGGATGGAACTTTATGCCAGACATACCGATTTACTGGGTTTCAACCTGATTCTTTCTTACACCTATGTCAGAAGTAAATTCCAGAATTCAAATGGGAAATATATTCCATCTTCCTGGGATAACCGGCACCTGCTGAATCTGACAGTATTAAGAGAACTGGGGAAAAACTGGGATCTGGGTTTCAAATGGCGGTTTGTTGGCGGAGCGCCATACACACCTTTCGACATTAATAACTCAGCTTTGGTAAAAGTATGGGATGCAAGAGGAACCCCCCTGCTCGACTACAGCCGTTTCAACACTATGAGAATTGATCCGTTTCATCAACTGGATATTCGCATTGACAAGCAGTATTTCTACAAAAAATGGTCGCTGCTGCTTTATGTAGATATTCAAAATCTATATAACTTTGAAGCCATATTGCCCGACAACTATATTAAACGCCTGGATGAAAACGGCAATGGAATCATTGTAAATCCGGAAGCGCCGGCCGATCAGCAAAAATATCTTCTTAAATCTATACCCAATACTACCGGTACTGTGTTGCCAACCATCGGAATTATCGTTGAATTTTAAATAATTTAAGCCATGAATACCTCAAAATATTACCTTATCCTGCCCATTCTTTTCGGAACTGCCTTTCTCGCCCTGCTGGTTGTTGGCATTGATCAGGGGTTTGCCCAGAAAAAGAAGAAAAAAAACACTTCCCCGGATGAGATCATTTTAAACCCTGATGGTAAAGGCAATGCTGTAGCATTTGAATTTCACAGGGGCATCAAACACAATCACCCTATGTTTGCCCTGTGGATTGAGGATGATGAGGGCAATTACCTGCAAACCCTCTTTGTTAACCAGTCGGTGGCCAAAGGATATTTCAGGCACGTGAATAACATCGGCGGCAAATGGGAAGCAGGCGAACTTCAAAGGCCGGCATCCTTGCCCGTTTGGGCTCATAAACGGGGTCAGCTTAATGAAAAGGGAAACTACATGCCTACCCCAAAAAACCCGGTACCCGATGCATATACCCGTGCTACCCCTTCCCAGTCCTTCATTGTAAGAACCAATACGGATAAATCTTTACCCGACCGCTTCACGGTCTGTTTTGAGATTAACCAGGCATGGGACTGGAACAGCTTCTGGACCAACAATAAATACCCCGAAGATGAAGAGTATAAAACCTCCTCACAGCCATCCGTGATTTATAAAAGTGACATTGATATGAATAATCTTAAGGAATCGTATACTCTTGAACCTGTTGGAACCGGTCATTACTCCGGAAAGGACGGAAACTTGCATCCTCAGCTTGAAACCCTGACCACAGCGCTTCAAATTGCAGAAAAAGTGATTTTCAAATTAGGTAAATAATATTGGAGAAAACCAGGTTCCGGGCATTAAGCCGGTATTGAAATAATGAAGACCGTTCCCTGGTTTTTAACAGATTCAAACCGAATGGTCCCTCCGAGGGACTCGATGAGGTTTCTGGTTATAAACAATCCCAGTCCGCTACCTTCATACAACCGGGTATTAGAATAATCTGCCTGCATGAAGTATTGAAAAATACGGCTGCTTTCATTCTCATCCATGCCGATACCGGTATCCCTGATAAAGAATTCCAGTTCATGGCCTTTCAGGGCATAACCGAAAGTAACAGAACCCTGCCGGGTGAATTTGATGGCATTGTCCAGAATCTGTGTGGCAGATTTTCGGAGTTTATCATAATCAGAGTTAATGACTATCTCATGGGCATGTTTAGGTTTGGACAACTCGAAGTGAAGGTTTTTTGAAACAGCGGGGTCAAGAAATTCCTCATACAATTCGTCGGCAAACTGGCTCACATTGATTTCCGCTATTTTTGAAGTCATATTTCCGGTCACAATCAGGGAGGTATCCATGTAATCAGTAACCGTTTTAATCAGCCTGTCGGAACTGATTTTCAGAATTTGCAGGTATTCTTCCCTTTCTTCCGCTGAAATATCAGGCTGCACGAGAATCTGTCCAAATCCGATTATTCCGTTCAAAGGGGTTCTGATTTCATGGGAAATGGTGTTGATGAAGGCAGTTTTCAGTTTATCGCCGGCCTCGGCTTTTTCTTTAGCCAGTTGCAGTTCCTCATTTTTTTGAACCAGCTCGAGGGTTCTTTCTTTGACTTTTTCTTCCAGAATCAGATTTTGATTCACTACCTGCTGGTACAGGAAGTTGGAATAGAGAAGATTCCTGATGCGCAGGCCGGCTTCAGTAAGGTCGAATGGTTTGGTAAGGAAATCACTGGCGCCTCCGGATAAGGCTCTCTTTTTGGCCTCTTCGGTTACATCAGCGGTGAGTACCAGAATGGGTAAAAAACTGTCCAGTAATCCGTTGGATTTAAGTTGCTCCATCACCTCAAACCCCGACATGTGCGGCATCATGAGATCGAGTAGTATCAGTTCGGGTTTAAAACCGGCTACCAAACCGTATACTTCTCTGGGATCGCTGGTGGTGCGGATGTCAGAGTATCCCTGTATCATCAGGAAATCTTCCAGCACCTCCAGATTGGCTGTATTATCATCTACTATCAATATTCTGGAATCCTTGAGACTGGCATTCATACTTTATATTTTTCTGCTAAAAGTAGTATTATTTTATAAATTAAACGAAATATTCATCAATTAAACGCAGGAAAGATTTCACTTCAATTGGTTTCGTCATATAACTGGACGCACTTGCATCCATCAGCATCTTCATTTGATCCTTCATGGCGTCGGCGGTTATTACCACTACGGGAATTGAGCTGGTTAAAGGCTCTGAGCTGAGCATTACCAGTACGTCAGAACCATGAATATCGGGAAGGTTCAGGTCGAGCAGTATCAGGTCCGGCTTATACTCCAGGGCCAGTTTCAAGGTCTGATTACCGTACATATTGGTTATAAGCTGGATGCCAGGCCTGGAATTTTTCAGAATCTGATCAACCAGTTCAATATTCGATACATTATCTTCAATATAAAGGATCTTTCCAGATTTAAGCATGGTATCCATCACAACGGGACGGTCCTGTATGGCAATTTCTGCCTGCTCGGCAGGGTTTTCGTGCGATGGTAATTCTATCCAGAAAGTAGTCCCTTCATTCACGGCGCTTTCAACACCCACCCGGCCTCCTAACAGGTCCATCATTTTTTTCACTACCGTAAGTCCCAGTCCGGAACCTTCAACCGGGGTATTTTCAGCGCCTATTCTTTCAAAGGGTTTAAAAAGTCTCGGAATGTCGGTACCCGAAATACCAAATCCTGTATCGTACACTGAAATCCTGATCTTTTCCTCTGCAGAATCATCAGGTTTGCAAAATTCAGCTTTGATGGTTACCAATCCGGCTTCCCGGTTGTATTTAATGGCATTACTGATCAGGTTCAGAAGTACCTGTTTCAGTCGTTGACGGTCGGAATTAACCACCAGAAACGATTTATCCTCCTGTTCGTACTTAATCCTGATTTTTTTCTGGTATGCCAGGGGATGGACAATATCCAACATTTCTGAAATTATGGATTTAACAGGAATTGCTTCAGGGTAAAGAGTAACTTTTCCCGCCTCAATTCTGGTTATATCAAGTACTTCATTTATAAGATCCAAAAGATGCCTTCCGCTTTTCAAGATATGGGTCACCCCTTTTCTCTGGGCAGCATTCAGATCGCCCATTTCGAGCAGCTGGGCAAAGCCAAGGATGGAGTTCATGGGAGTTCGCAATTCATGGCTCATCCTCGAGAGGAATTCACTTTTGGCCAGATTGGCCTGTTCAGCTTCCAGCCTTGCATTAACTGTTTCCGCTTCAGCCCGCTTGCGGTCACTGATGTCAACAATAACCGTCAGGAGGCATTTTTTATCGCCGATATAGATGACTTCCGCCGAAAGCAATCCGGTTCGGGTGATGCCTTTACGATTTCTGAGAACAATCTCGTAATCTCTTACAAACTGATTGTTTTTCAATTTCTGGATGATATCCTTTTTTTTGAGGGAATCGCCAACATAAATCAATTCATCGGTATACTTATTAAGTACATCCTCCCTGTTATACCCAAATGCCTCAATAAATGCATGGTTTACATCAATAAAACGTCCTTCGTTAAACAGAGAAATGGCCATAATGGCTGAATTGGATAAAAATGCCGCTGAAAACTTTTGCTCTGAAAGCTGAATCTGTGAAATATCTTTACTGACACCGAACAGTACGGGCTGGCCATTCCATTCACCATGATTAATACGGGTTTCAACCGGTATCAGTTCATTGAATTTAGTCAGCAGCGGTACAATACATAATTCTGCTTTTCCGGCCAGCATTTCTTTAAAAACAGATTTTGTTTCGTGGTGCCTGTCGGACGGATGAACGAATAAAATATTTTGATGTATAATCTCTTCCCTGCTGTACCCAAGCCTTTTAAATACGGTTTGATTGGCATGAATGATATCTCCCTGCCAATCTAAAACCCACAGAAAATCATCAATGGCATTAAAAAACGTTTCATAGTTAAAGCGAGTTTGTTCCAGCAGGGTATCTGATTGTTTTTTCAGCGTGATATCAGTGGCAGCCCCATAAAGGATATTGCCTAACGGAGCGGTTCTCCATTCCAGATACCGGTATTCGCCGTTTTTGGCCCGGTAACGGTTTATAAAATTCATTTTTGGCTTTTGTTCCGAAAGATCCACCAGGGCATCTGAGGTTGCCGCCAGATCATCCGGATGTAACAGTGATATATAACTGATTTTAAGAAGTTCATCTACCGTATATCCCAGACTTTCTTCCCAGGCTTTGTTCAGCTTGAGAAAGTTGCCTTCCAAATCGGCAATGCAGAGCATATCGAGCGAAACCCAGAAAAACGATTCCAGCTCCTGTACCTTCCTGTCCAGTTCTATCTCAATCAGTTTTCTGTCCTCAATCTCTTTTTTCAGCTGATTATTTACTTCGGCTAACTGGGCTGTACGGTTTTGGATCTTTTCTTCCAGGCTGGCATTCAGCTCCAGAATCTCCTCCTCAGCCCTCTTACTTATTGTAATATCTCTTACCAGAGCCAGTATGGTATCCTCCTCAAGCGGTACAATCCGGGATTCGTAATCCTTTTTGCCCCCTCCACTAACCACCGAATATTCATAGGTAGTTAATCGTTTTAAGTCGAGGCATTCACGGATTTTTGAAAGATGATATTCCGCCTCTTCTTCACCAAATACCTCTGTAAGAGAGGTGCCAATTATACTAACCTCAGGCACCAGCAATTGTTCCGTGTCACTGCTGAAATATTCCACCGTGATGCCATTTCTGTCGATAACAAATACCATATCAGGTAATGAACTGATGATGGCATTCAGTTTAATATTCTGAAGAGAGATCTCTCTTTCAATTTTCTTTTTCTCGGTGATATTCAGGGCTGAGCCTTTCAGCCCGGTCAGATTCTTTTCGTCAAATACCGGGGTGATGTTATTTTCGAGCCAGATAATATTTCCCTTCTCAGTAACCATCCTCAATTCCATAACCACAGAATTGCCTGTACTGACCATCTCCTCCAATTTTTGACTGATGACCGGTAAATCCTCCGGATACACATGGCTCATAAAAACCTCATTGGGAAGGTCATTTTCCACAGGTTCCATTTCCATCATTTGGAACAGATTCTTTGACCATTTTACCCGATTATGCTCAAAATCAAGTTCCCAGCTGCCCATGCCGGCCTGCTCCTGGGCAAAGTTCAACTGCCGTTCACTTTCTTTCAAGGCAAGTTCTGACTTTTTTAGTTCTGAGATGTCAATAGCGGTTGACGAATAATACTGTGGTTCATTATTTTCATTCCTGATCAGGGTACCGTTCATTAAACCCGGGAATACAGAACCGTCGGCCCTTTTAAGCCACACTTCCTCCATAGCAAACGAGCCTTCATTGTTCAAACGGTCAAGTAACTTCATTACATGTGGAAGTTGCTCCTCGTTATGTGCCACAGAAAGATTCTGGCCAATAAGTTCAGAAGGATCTTTATAGCCTAACATGTCAGTATAGGCCTGATTTATAAATATCAGGGTACCATCAACAAGGCTGATTGAACTTCCGTAATTTGCCTTTTCAGCAATGGTTCTGAATTTAAGAATATCCTTTTCATTTTGTTTTCTTTCGGTGATATCCGTTGCAATCTCCAGGCGCACCATCCGGCCATCCGTCCAGGGTATGGCCACATCACGGATATCATACCACCGGCCATCCAATTTATTTTGGAATTCCCATTTGTAGATTCCGGCAGACTCTGACCGGTTGTTTACCAAATAGCGGTTGGTACAGAAAGAACATTCCTGGGTATTACCCTGCAACGCTTCGAAGCATTTCCGGCCAATAAGTTGCTCACCCCTTGATTGTTTGGCAGTTTCGTTAAGAAACAGTATTTCATGGGTTTGCATATCGGCAATATAGATGGAAGAATCGATGCTGTTCATGATGGTCATGGCACGGTCATTCGATTCCTTCAGCTTAAGCTCGGCTTCGTGTCTGCTGGTAATATCGCTGGTTACCCCAATGACTCCAATACGATTTCCCTTTTCATCCCATATGAATTTTACCTTGCTAAGCAGATGTAGTAATTTGCCTTTTTTGGTAAATACCTCCGTTTCAAATTCCCATGAATCATCCTGTTCCGGCAGGCCTGAATTTGCCTTGTCAGCAATTTCTGCAAAAATTTGGTAATATTTCTTTAAAGAGGATGATGTATAAATCTGATCCAGGGAAAGTTCTGATAACTCTTCCGGATTATACCCTAAAATCTTACTGAATGACGGACTCAGGTAGGATATTTTCATATTCAGATCGGCGGTCCACACAATATCCGAAATATTCTCGGCAATCTGCCTGAATTTCTGTTCACTGTCCTTGATACTCTTTTCAGTAAGTGAACGGTTCATTACGTTCACAATCATCTGGGTAAATACTTTCAGAAGATTGATTTCATTATCACTGAAATCATGATAACGGTTTACGATATCTATACCTACAAACCCGATACATTCCTGAGCGTTCATCATGGGTACTGTAAGAATACTTTTAATACCCTGGGGTTGCAGAATGGACTTGATATACCGGTCGTCATCAAGCAAATCCACATTGGCAATGATCACAGGTTTACCCTTGATATGTTCAGAAGTCCATTCCGGAATGGCATCAATCGGATTATTCTGTAACGCGTCAATCTGGGGTTCAATACCGGGGGCACACCATTCATGGGTGTTGCTGGCGGTCATGGCCTCAAAATTATAGCTGAAAATATACATCCGTTCAGCCTTGATAAACTCGCCTAACTCCTGTAATGAATCTTTTAAGGCAGCATCCAGAGCCTCATAGTGCAGATCATTGTAGGTATTCGAAATTTTAAACAGCAAATCCTTCAGGAAGGTTTGCTGTCTCAATTCTTCCTCAACTTTTTTCCGTTCAGTGATATCCCGGATAATCAGCAGAATGTTTACAGGTATTCCGTCTGAATTCCGGATAAGTTCCGCATTGATCTCTGTATGAAAAACCGTACCGCCGGCCTTTTTGCTGACAAACTCAGTAGCATTTCTGAATTCGCCGTTCAGTAACTTGTAAATTTCTTTTTGTATTTTCGGATGGTCTGTCTCATCCACAAAATCGTGGAATTTACGGCCTGCAATTTCAAGGATGCTTTTGTAACCGTACATTTCCACACTTTTCGGAGTTGTATAAATGATCCGGCCCTCAAGGTCGGCTATCGAAATGGCATCGGGAGAGGCGTTAAAAATTGTCTGGTAAAAAGAATCGGAAAGAAACGGCAGATTCGTTTCGTGCGGCATCTGACCAATTGCAGTTATATGGCCTGATATTTTTTTTGCTTCCATGTCATCCGCAATTTTGTTGACCACAGCTCTGACTCTGGAAATATTTCCGGTTTTACTTACTATTCCGTACTCAATAAAGGGGAGCAGGGAGCCGGGAATCCTGGCCAGTGAATCAATAACCGATGGAATATCCTGATGTTGCACAAAAGAGAGAAAATTACGGCCACACAATTCTTCCCGTGTATAGCCGATCAGAGAAAATATTTCCGGCCCGATATCCAGAATAATTCCTTCAGTGGAAACTTCAAAATATACGGAAAAGGATCCCTCGAAACTCTTATCTCCCTGCAATTCCATAAGTTACATTTTTACGATCTTTTAATTAGCTTGATTTAAAAAAACAATGTTGAAATTTTTTACAGCAAATTATTCAGCACGCGCAAATGTAAAAAATATTTTTTAAGTATTTAGGTAAATCTCTACTAAATTGCTAAAAATTAGTAAATGTTGCTTTTTTTGCCAGAACTGTGGTAATTTGGAACTAAAAATGAGTTCAAATATTTTATTAAGCAACCGGCATTGTATTCATGTTTTTAAAATACAATGCCGGTTGAAATATTTTTAATTACTATATTTTAAGTTTTTATTTCCCGATCCACCCGGTACGGTCGAGAATAAAAGCATACTCAAAGGCGGTTTCCTTCAGGCTGTCGAACCGGCCGGTAGCGCCGCCATGGCCTGAATCCATGTTGGTTTTAAGCAGCAGTATATTATCATCGGTTTTCATGGATCTGAGTTTGGCCACCCACTTAGCCGGCTCGTGATAACTCACCTGCGAATCGTTCAACCCGGCAGTAGCCAGTATATTGGGGTAGTTTTGGGTTTTGATGTTGTCATAGGGCGAGTAGGACATGATGTACTCATAGGCCTCTTTTTCATTGGGATTGCCCCATTGTTCATATTCCTGGGTAGTAAGCGGCAAACTGCTGTCAAGCATGGTATTGATCACATCCACAAACGGTACCAGCGCGAGGGCAACTTTAAACAGATCCGGCCGCATATTCACCACGGCTCCAACCAGCAAACCTCCGGCGCTGCCGCCCATTATGGCCAATTGATCAGGTGAAGTGAACTTCTCATTCACCAGGTATTCGGCACAGGCAATAAAATCGGTAAATGTGTTCTTCTTTTTCATCAGTTTTCCATCCTCATACCATTGCTCCCCCATTTCACTCCCGCCTCTTATCTGCGCCAGGGCATATACAAAGCCCCTGTCGATCAGGCTGAAAGCGTTGGAGTTAAACCAGGCATCGGTACTGTAGCCATAGGATCCGTAAGAGTACAGCAAAGCAGGGTGCTCGCCATTGCGTTTTAAATCCTTTTTGAATATCAGCGCCATGGGAACTTTGGTACCATCAGGGGCAGTGGCCCAATGCCTTTCCACCGTATAGTCATCAGGAGTAAAACCACTGGGTATCTCCTGCTCTTTCAACTTCTCACTGGTTTTGGCATCCATGTGGTAATCGTAAACCGTTGACGGCCGGTTGAGCGACTGGTAAGCATATCTTAGTTTGGTGGAATTGAACTCAGGTGTGGAACGTGGTGAAACGGTATACACGGGTTCCGGGAAACTGATGGTATTGATGCTTTTGTCGGCCAGATTCATCACACGGATTTCTTTAAGTCCGTTAAACCTTACGTACATCACCAGATATTGCTGAAAAACCTCAATGTTTTCAATTTTCACCTGCGGATCATGCGGGATCAGTTCTTTCCAGGTATTCTTGTCATCAAACCCGGTGAGCGGAGCTTCCATCACTTTACTGTTTTTATGGTCATTATCCTTATAGAGAATGAAATATTTTTCAGGATGATGAGCCACCCCGTATTCAACATCTTTTTGCCTTGGGATGAAAATATTGAAATCTCCATCCGGAGCGATAGCGTCAATCATACGTACTTCGGTGGTGGTAAAACTGCCTGAATAGATAAAAATCTTTTCCCTTGATTTGCTACGATCGAGGCCAACGGAAAACAGTTCATCCTTTTCCTCATAAATCAGCCTGTCGGTTCCGGCTGCACTGCCCAGCTTGTGTTGGTAAACCCTGTACGGCCTCAGCGCTTCATTGCCAATGGTATAAAAAATAGTTCTGTTATCACCCGCCCACGTAAACGACTGGATGTTCTCAATTTTTCCGGGAAGATCGGTTCCGGTTTCCAGATCTTTAAAACTCAGGGTAAATGAGGCAAATGATCCGGTATTATTAAAGGCATAAGCCGCGATTTTTCCATTATCACTTACTTCATAGCCGGTAAAAATATAAGCCGGGAATCCCTCTGCCATTTTATTCACATCAAAAATTACCTGCTCTTCTGCATTTAGACTTCCGGATTTACGGCAATAAATGGGATATTGCCTGTTTTTTTCCGTTCTGGAATAATAGTAATAGCCCTGCTCGAGTTGAGGAACAGATATATCATCTTCTTTTATTCTGCCTTTCATTTCTTCAAAAAGTTTATTCTGAAGCGGAAGGGTACGGTTCATTACAGTATCGCAATAAGCGTTTTCGGCATTCAGATAATCAATCACTTCAGGATTTGACTTTTCTTTAAGCCAGAAATAATTATCGATCCGAAGGTTTCCAAATTCGCTGAATGTATCTGCTTTGGTAATGGCTACCGGGGGAGCCGGGAAATCTTTTTGTGTCATTACTTTGGTTTTATCCGTTTTGGAGCATGAGCTCAATAATACTACAACTGTGAGTAAACAAACACTCAGGACGTGCATCAGTTTCATAAAGTGGAGGATTTTTTGGTATTTATTTTTAATGATTTGAATATCAGGCAAAATAAATAAAAAAAAGAATTATAAATTATCAATTATAAATTATAAATTGAAATACAATTAGACAGACAAGTACAAAGCAGTCGAAAGGTGAATCAGCTTTTTTAAATCCTTGAATTTTTGAATCCTTGCATTTTTAAATTTTGAACCCACTCCGAAAATATACTTTTTTACCACGAATTCACCAATTAAAAAATTGAATCTACACCACTCCCCCATTTTTAAGGGTGAACTATTCTGAGTTGAGGCAAGTGTAACATTAATACAATTAAATATATTGCATATAGTGGTTTACTATTTGGGAGATTTTTCTGGATTTGAGATCGTGAGATGATATTAGAGGGTTTATACAACAAAAAACTTACTATTTCGCTTTCGTAATTCCTCTCGCGAACGTTCCCTGATTTGACGTCTGAGTAATGAGGCCCTAATGGCTTTGGGTTTGAAGTATATTTTTTCATTATCAACTACTATATACCAGGTATCCTGCTTACTCCTTTTAGTCTTTCTTGATAGTTGTGCTATAAATATCTCATTGGTTGTTGATATGCCCCGTCAGCATATACTTTTTCAATGGGTTGACCGGTAAGTTCCTGGGTGCTTTCCAAAGCCGATTTAACAAAACTTGTATCCGGAACATTGGCTTTATCTACCTCAACACTGGTGATCAGATTTAGAGATGTCTCCGAATTGGTTTCTGTGATATTCACGCTATATCCATTAACCTTCTGATCTCCCTTATTTCTGTAAGCGCATTCGGGATCATGTGGCGATTGAACACTGTCCGATTGAATCTCTTCTTTAGGTCGAAGTTCAACCATATGGCCATCCAGCACTTTGTACTGCTTATTAATAACCCGTTTCAATAAATGATAGTACTCGTTACTTTCATCTTTTACTGCCCTGATAACCTGATATATAAGCTCTCCCAAAACTTTTATCTTTTTATTAATCTGCTCACGGGTACTGCGATAAACAACTTTTTGCGATTCTTCCCCGGCAATCTCATTCAATTGAACTCTTAACTTCTTTCCAATTCGTTGTATTCTGCTTTCTTCCAGACTCTTATAAAACAAAAGCAACGTATTATGTACGATTTCATAACGCGAAAAAACTGCGATGTTGCTCCCGATCAGCTTACTGTCCATTCGGATACTGCGTCCGTCAACACTAAATTCTTTAATCTGAGATTATGCCATTTCCTGGAATCATTATACTGTATGAAAGACCTGGCACTCAAAATCCCTGACACTCCGAAAAAGACATCTAACTGTACTTCTTTGTTTGTTTTTTTAAACATCTTGTTATCCACTTATTAGCAATGACGGGGCAAAGCTAAACAAATACTGAATAAAAACCAAGCTTATATTTATATTTATTAATCTATTAATCAATGTGTTGTGATCATTTTTCAATGAAAATGAGCAAGCAGAAACTCAAAGCACCCGATCAGTCAAATTAATTGACCCATAAATGGATATTATACCAGACCTGGATGAATTGAATAGATTATAATATATTAATTATCAATATATTATAAGGGTGTAAAAACTCAACATAACCTTACTGGGGTGCTTGACCTGACGACCTCATAAAAATTTCGTGGTTTTCAAGGGAAGGCTCAATGCGCCGGCCTCGCAAGCGATGCAGAAGCTGGCGCCGGCATTGGATTAGAGCGGCTTGCATCGCGCCAGTTGAGACGATCCGTAGAAAACCAGAAATTTTTGTGAAGTCTTGATCTTTTCTTTGTTACTTTCTTTTGCATCAAGGCAAAAGAAAGTAAAAGTCATAAGGTTTCAACTTATTTTTGCTGGCCGACTTTTCGGAGTGGGTTCAAATTTTCAAATTCCAACCCGCTGATCGCAACTCTTATTTGCTCATTGCTCATTGCTCATTGCCCATTAAAAAAGGGGCTGCCTATTTCAGTCAGCCCCTTGAAAATTTTATCAGCTTTATTTTCTATTCCCCTTCAAAGAGGTTCATATCATCCAGAACCTTCATGGTTTCTTTCACATGATTGGCTGAATCCACGAGCAGTTTATGTTCAGCATCATCGAGTTCTATTTCGATGATTCTTTCGATGCCATGGCGGCCAAGAATTACCGGAACACCCAGATAAACATCATTGATGCCATAGGCTCCGTCAACATAGGCACAAACCGGGAAAATCCGGTTTTGATCGTCCACAATGGCTTCCACCATTTGTGCGGCGGCAGCGCCGGGTGCATACCAGGCAGAGGTACCCATCAGATTAACCAGTTCCCCTCCGCCTTTACGGGTCCGATCTACGATTTTAGAGATAGATTCATTGTCAAGCAGCTGAGTAACCGGAATACCTGATACTGAGGTATAGCGGGGTAAAGGAACCATAGTATCGCCATGTCCGCCAAGCAGCAATGCATGGATGTCTTTCGGGCTGACATTAAGCGCATCGGCAAGAAATGCCTTGTATCGTCCGGAATCAAGAATCCCGGCCATACCAAATACTTTCTGTGAGGTTTTACGGGCGGCTTTGTATGCGCAGTAAGTCATGACGTCAAGCGGGTTGGAAACCACAATAATAATGGCCTCCGGTGAGTACTTGATTACCTTTTCGGTGACCTCTTTCACGATTCTGGCATTGGTCATTATCAGGTCGTCTCTTGACATACCGGGTTTACGGGGCAAACCTGATGTAATAACCACCACTCCGGAACCTCTGGTTTTGAGATAATCATTGGTAGTACCAACTACTCTTGAGTTAAAATTGTTAATGGATGAAGTTTGCCAGATATCAAGCGCTTTTCCTTCAGCTACCCCTTCTTTGATATCCACAATGACAACTTCTTTGGCAAGCTCTTTATGAGCTATGACATTGGCGCAGGTTGCGCCCACATTACCGGCTCCAATTACTGTGATTTTCTGCATATATCTGAATATTTAAGTATTGTGATTTATGAGGCAAAAGTATGAAAAATGAATATCCTGAACCGCCCGGTTATCAGGCTATTGTGATTTTAATAATAATTAACTTAAAACCCGAAGTCCTTTTCAGTATTCAATGATTTTATGGATAGTATTACCGCCAGAATGATGCTGGCACCAAATACGAGTCCAAATAACACTCTGTCATTGGTAACCAGACAGAAGTAAAACAAAGAATTAAAAAAAGTACCGGCAAAAAGGCCGCTTACCCTGTCAACGAGGCTGGCAATCCTGAACTTGCTCAATCCGACAAAAAACCCCTTCATAGTACCGCATACCAGGTGGATAAACGGTGTAAAATAAAGTATCAGAGAGATATGGGGTACGTTGGTCCAGAAGAGATAAAAATAAATATTGGCAATGGTGGCAAATCCCATGGAAAGGATTAAGGAAAACAAAATCCCGTCGAACGGACGGTTAAACTCTTTTTTGGGATAGAAGAAAAATCTGAGGATCAAATACTTTACCAACTCGGATGACAATCCAAGCAGTACTACCGTATAAAACACAGTTCGCCTCAGACTGGTGAGCCGGTTAAAATCCATGTAGTTGGCCAGTTCCAGCAATCCTATCATTGGTAAGGCAGCGAACAGTCCGAATACGAATGACAGTATCAATAACGTCAGAAAACGACTGTCAACAATTTTTCGGGCTAATGCAAGAATAATGAAGGGGACAACCGGTGAAATTATCAGGGGGATCAATTCTGTATAGTCCATGTTCCAATTTTTTATTAATATGTTTCTCCAATTTATCCTGTATATCCAATGTTTTGTATTTTTACCCCATTGTTTACCTGTGGTGTAATCAATGACAAGAAAATATCAAAGGGCAAATTAATAAAAAAAAACGATATCAATATTTGAGAAAAAACTGTTTTATGAAATATTTGAGTAAAAAATATTAACCTTGGAAGGCAGAGTCATAAAATCAACAGGAAACAGGATTTTCGTGAAGGCTGGGAGCGGTGAAATCCTCGAATGTACCTTAAAAGGGGTGTTCAGAATTAAAGGGATGAAAGCTACCAATCCGGTTGCCGTGGGGGATATGGTGACCGTTGATCAGGAAAAAGGGAAAAACACGGGAATCATTACCAGGATTTCTAAAAGACACAATTATATTATTCGCCGTTCTACCAAACTCTCGAAAGTATACCACATCATTGCCGCCAATATTGATCTGGCGGTTTTGATGGCTACGCTGGCCAATCCCAGAACCTCCAAAGGATTTATCGACCGGTTCCTGGTTACGGCAGAGGCCTATCATATTCCGGCAGCTGTCTTTTTCAACAAGGCCGATATATATGATACCGAAGAACTGGAAATACTGGATGAATACCTGGCTATTTACCGGAAAGCCGGATACGAGTGTATTGTTACCTCTGCCATTCGGGGAGATAATCTTGACAAAGTGAAATATCTTCTTCAAAATAAGGTCAGTCTGATTTCAGGACACTCCGGTGTAGGAAAATCAGCGCTGATTAATGCCATTCAGCCTGGTTTGAATTTAAAAACCGGCGATATCTCCTGGTTCAGTAACAAAGGAAAACATACTACGTCATTTGCCGAAATGCATGAACTGCATTTTGGCGGTTTCATCATTGACACTCCGGGTATACGGGAATTCGGGCTGGTGGATTTTAAAAAAGAAGAAATTGCTGAACGGTTCCCTGAAATGCGGGAATTAATGTGGGATTGCCAGTTCAATAACTGTACCCACATTCATGAACCTAACTGCGCTGTAAAAAAAGCGGTTGAAAACGGCCAACTGTCTGAATCCCGCTATCAAAGCTACCTGAAAATTTATAACGACGATTATTTTGATGACCCTGACTATGATTGAAACATTTGTAAGAATTGACCGTTTAAGGCATGAATAATAAAAAATTATGATCGCCGGCGAACTCATTTCCAAATCTGTTCTACCATTGAAGCTGACAGATCCTGTACAGGTTGCCATTAACCTCTTCCAGGATCAGAAACTCAGCCATCTGCCGGTGGTTGACGGATTTACCTATATCGGCATGGCCTCTGAAAACGATCTCCTCCCCTATGAATATTCCGGAAAAACTTTAGAAGACTTTTCAGGTATGTTCAGAAAGATATTCATAAGTCCTGATTTACATTTATTGGAAGTTTTCGAAGCCATGATCCATGAAAAAACAGGGATAATGCCGGTAGCAGCGGAAAACTCAGAGTATGTTGGCGCCATTGTTGGCGCCGAGTTGATACCGCTTACCGGAAAACTGCTTTCGGCTGATAATCCCGGCGGAATCATTGAACTGGAAGTGCATGAAAATGATTACATACTTTCTGAAATTGCCAGGATTGCTGAATACAATGATGCGAAAATCCTGAGCTTGTTCATTACTTCACCTGATGATTCTAAACTCCTGAAAATTACAATAAAAGTTAACCGGATTGACCTGGACCCCCTCCTTCAAACCTTTGAGAGGTATTCCTACAAAGTAGTGTGGTCATACTCAGGGGATGAAGCAAGCAGTTTGGTTAAAGAAAGATTTGATTCACTGAAAAAGTTTCTGGAAATCTGATGATGAAACAAGTAGCAATTTATGGCAAACAATTCCCGGCCGAAGTGGTTGAACATATTCAAACCCTTGTGGAAGAGCTTCAGAATCAACAATTTGAAATATCCGTATTTGAACCGTTTTATTCAGTCATCAGGGATTCCGTAACATTTAGCCCGGCTCCCCGGTTATTTACCGGTCATCACGAACTTAAAAACAACACCGCCTTTCTGGTTTCGGTAGGTGGCGACGGCACCCTGCTGGATACCCTTACCATTATCCGGGATTCAGGCATTCCGGTAATTGGTATCAACCTGGGAAAGCTCGGTTTTCTTTCCGGGGTTTCCCGGAATGAAATTGCCAGGGCTATGTATGATATCCGGCATGGCGCTTTCCAGATTGAAACCCGTTCACTGATACATCTCGACAGCCGGAATAATTTATTTGGAGACCTGAATTTTGCCCTGAATGAAGTGACCATAATAAAAGGAGATCAGAGATCTCTGGCCACCATTCATGTTTGGGTTGATGATCAATTTCTCAACTCCTACTGGGCTGACGGACTGATTATTGCTACCCCTACAGGATCAACTGCCTATTCACTAAGCTGCTCAGGCCCGATTCTGGTACCCTCTGCCCCCAATTTCATCATCAATCCGATTGCAACCCATAACCTTACCGTCCGTCCCATGATCATTCCGGACAATACATCCATAAGAATCAGGGTGGAAGGACGCTGTGACAGATATATCGTTAATCTGGATTCAAGGAGTGAATGGGTGGATAAAGACACTGAACTCACTCTGAAAAAAGAAAATTTTTCATTTAACCTTATCAAATTGAACCACAAGGACTTTTTTACCACCATACGTGAAAAACTGCTTTGGGGTCATGATAAGAGAAATTAGATAGAAATTTCCATTTTACGACCTGCAAAAATAATTTTTGCCCTCTTTTTCAGTTATCAGCGTTATTCATGTTCAAACCTTTTTTATTGATGTGGATTAAACCACTGTTATTTAGTGTACTGTTTACTGTTTTTATGTCAGCCGGACATACCCAGAACCTTGAATTGGGCGTTCAGGGCGGGGTTATGTATTATCTTGGCGACCTGAACCCGAACAGGCAATTTTTGATGAGTAATCCGGCCTACGGAATCTTAGGCCGTTTAAATCTGAACGACCGGTTTGCGTTTAGGGTACACTATCTCAGAGGAGAGATACAGGGTGATGATACTGTCAGCGGATTCCTGCTATCCAGAGGCCTGAGCTTCAGTTCAAAAATAACCGAAATCGCCACCGTCATGGAATTCAATTTTTTCGATTACTTTACGGGTAGTAAGATCAACTATTTTTCACCCTACCTGGTCTTAGGTCCATGTGTTTATCTTCATAACCCGCATATTGACGCTGTGGAATTCATGGTGAACCAGCCGGAACCTGATTATAAGGCCTCACCCGTCGATCTGGCCTTGATCCTGGGATTCGGATTCAAATACAGCCTTACGGAAAAATTAGGCATCACCGCTGAATGGGTGATGCGAAAAGCATTTTCGGATTACCTCGATGGGGTTAGCAAAAAGTACGGAAATAGTAATTTTACATTCGGAGATCCGACCAATTCACATGTAGCAGGTATGCAACGCGGAAATTCACAAAGCAATGACTGGTACTCCTTTGCAGGTATCACCCTGACTTACCGTTTCAATCTGACCCAAAAAACTACTTGTTCAGGATTTGAGTATTCTCAATGAAATTGATATTTTTGCAGCCCTTTTTAATTAACCGGATCATTAACCAACTCCCATTTCCAAAGTATTGTCAATGAGCTTCAAAGAACAGATCAATCCTGAAAAGATTCCCCAGCATGTGGCCATCATTATGGACGGTAACGGACGCTGGGCCAGGAATCAGGGCAAAGACAGGATTTTCGGTCATAAAAACGGGGTTACTGCGGTTAGGGAAACTACTGAAGCGGCTGCCGAAACAGGGATCAAATATCTCACACTGTATGCCTTCTCCTCTGAAAACTGGAACCGCCCCAAATTTGAAGTAGATGCCCTGATGAAACTTCTGCTCCGGACCATACATAAGGAAATCAAGACTCTTAACAAGAACAATATCAGACTTTTAGCTATCGGAGATACGGAATCACTCAGAAAAAGCACCCTCGATGCCCTGAATTTTGCTATTCAGGATACGGCTAAAAATAACGGAATGACTTTAATTCTGGCTTTAAGTTACAGTTCCAGAAATGAAATTGTAAAAGCTTCAAAACTCATCGCCCAGAAAGTAAAAAACCAGGAAATAGACATCAACGATATTTCCCCGGAACTTATCAGTCAGCATCTTTATACCTCACAATTTCCCGATCCTGAACTGCTTATACGTACCTCAGGGGAGTACCGCATCAGCAATTTCTTATTATACCAGCTGGCTTATGCTGAACTGTACTTCACTAAAAAACTATGGCCCGATTTCCGTAAGGAAGATCTCTATGAAGCCCTGGTTAACTTCCAGTGCCGGGAACGACGCTTCGGACTCACCAGCGACCAGTTAAAAACCAATTGCCAGATACCTCAGAAATGATATACCCATCCCGCTCTGTTTTTACCAAGAGAATGGTTTCCCTGATCATAGTCCTGCTGGTTTTGCTATCCGGCAGAAACCTGTCAGCACAACTCTCTTTCGGAACCGAATTCCCGGAAATTGATTATACCAACCCGGTTGAATATGAAATTGGCGGCATCACCGTCAGTGGTGTTAAATACCTCGATCAAAGTGTATTGATCATGATTTCCGGATTATCTACCGGTCAAAAAATTAAAATCCCCGGCGATCAGGTAACCCAGGCTGTTAAAAAGCTTTGGGAACAAGGGCTTTTTGAAAATGTCCGCATCGTTATCAAAAAACTTGAAAACCGGATTGTGTTTCTGGAATACCAGCTTCAGGAACGCCCGCGGCTTTCGAAGTACACTTTTACGGGTGTTAAAAAAGGGGAATCCGATAACCTGAAGGACGAGGTAAAACTGGTGAGAGGAGAAGTGGTAACGGATAACGTACTCATGAGAACTACCAATTATATCAAAAAGTACTACCATAAAAAAGGGTTCCTGAATTCGAAAGTTAGTATTGAACAAATAAAAGATACTGCAAAACTGAATGAGGTAATTCTAAAAATCCATATCCAGAAAAACAAGCGGGTGAAAATATCCGGTATCCTCATTGAAGGAAATGATTTCTTTACCGATGAACAAATTAAAGGATACCTGAAAAAAACAAAAGAAAAAGGCTCATTCAGGCCTTTCAGGGACTTCCCCTATTATGCCTACGACCTCGTGCGGTCCGTAACTACTTTTAAGGTGGATGAAATAGGGAACTCAGTAAGAAATTACACCAATAACAATCTCAGGCTGCGCATATTCAAAGCATCAAAATTTATCGATGAGGAATTTGAAGAGGATAAAGAGAATGTGCTGAAAAAATACAATATCAAAGGGTACCGCGATGCCCGGATCATTAGTGATTCCATTTACCGGGACAAGGAAAATACCATTGTTCTTAAACTGAATATTGAGGAGGGGCGGCAATATTATTTCAGGAATATCACCTGGGTGGGAAATACCAAGTATTCTACAGCCGAACTTGATGCCATTCTGCAGTTAAAAAAAGGCGACCTGTATAACCAGGAAATCCTCAATACCAACCTTACTTATAATCCCAACAGCATAGATGTAAGCTCATTATACCTTGATAACGGTTATCTGTTTTTTAACGTCAATCCGGTTGAAGTTCGTGTAGAAAACGACTCTATTGATCTGGAAATCAGAATTAGAGAAGGCAAGCAGGCTACTATAAAAAGAATTATCATCAAGGGAAACACCAAAACCAACGACCGGGTGGTGGTTAGAGAAATAAGGTCGAAACCTGGGCAGCTGTTCAGCCGTTCCGATATCATTCGTACCACGAGGGAACTGGCCCAACTGAAATTTTTCAACCCTGAAAAGATAAACCCGGTACCCACCCCCAACCAGGAAGACGGAACCGTAGACATTACCTATGAGCTCGAAGAAACCTCATCGGATGTCATTGAGCTTTCGGGTGGCTGGGGTTACAACAGGATTATCGGCTCCCTTGGATTGACTTTCAATAATTTCTCCATTCAGAATACCTTTAAAAAGAGTGCCTGGCGGCCTATTCCTTCCGGTGACGGGCAGACACTTTCTTTAAGATTCAATACCTACGGAAGAGGTTACCTGAGTTACAGTGTATCTTTCAGGGAACCCTGGCTGGGAGGCAGAAAACCCAATGCCCTCACACTCAGCTATTATCACTCTCTTTACTCCAATGCCGGATATGCATCGGATGTCAGATCAGAATTTAAAATTGACGGGGTTTCAGCGGGAATCGGAAAAAGACTCCAATGGCCGGATGACTATTTCACCCTTTATACCGGCGTAGGATATAATGTTTACCGTCTAAAAAACTACCGTTCCATCTTCCAGTTTGGAGACGGCAACGGCAGATACAACAACATCAACATGCAGTTTTCTTTCGGAAGAAACTCCATCGATAATCCGATTTATCCCCGGTCAGGCGGCGATCACCTGATATCAGTGGAACTTACACCACCCTACTCCCTTTTCTCCGACAAAGAGTACAGCACCCTTACCGACCAGGAAAAGTACGAATGGATTGAATATCACAAGTGGAAAATTGAGTCATCCTGGTTTACCAAACTGGCTGGCAACCTTGTGATGATGGCACGAGCAAAGTATGGAATACTGGGCTCCTTCAACAAAAGTATCGGCGTTACCCCGTTTGAAAGATTCTATCTTGGCGGCGACGGTCTTTCCGGATTTAACTCATTCGACGGTCGCGATATCATCGGGATGAGAGGTTACGGCAATGAAACCCTGACTCCGAATTATGCCGTGGACAGGAATGTGGGCGGTACCTTATACTCAAAACTTACCATGGAACTAAGATATCCGCTTTCACTCAACCCGGGAGCTACCATCTACGTACTTGGATTTTTGGAAGCAGGTAACGACTGGGCTAAAGCAACCGATTTTAACCCCTTTGAGCTATACCGGTCAGCCGGAGTGGGCGTAAAGGTATTTCTGCCCATGTTTGGTATACTGGGTCTTGATTGGGGTTATGGATTTGATGATGTACCCGGAGTTCCCAGCGCCAATGGCGGTCAATTCCATTTCTCCATTAATCAGTCGATTGATTGACAACAACTTAATCACTTTTTAGTAGTAAACCCTTTGGTATATATTTTGTAAAATTCCGACGATCAAAAAAATTAATAAAATGAAAAAATTGAAACTTCTCTCCATTACCCTCTCCGGAATTCTTTTCCTTCTTTTATTCTCAGCACAAGTATCTGCACAAAAGTTTGCCTATGTTGATACTGATTATATTTTGCAAAACCTGCCTGAATTTACCGATGCCCAAAACCAGCTTGATGAAATGTCGGCACAGTGGCAGAAAGAAATCGAAGAAAAATTTGCCAAAGTTGATGAAATGTACCGTAAGTACCAGGCAGATGCCGTTCTTCTGCCCGAAGACATGAAGAAAAAAAGAGAAGAAGAAATCATCCAGTCCGAAAGAGCCGCAAAAGATATACAAAAGCAAAGATTCGGCAAGGATGGCGACCTGTTCAAAAAAAGGCAGGAACTGGTTAAACCGGTGCAGGAACGTGTTTACAATGCTATTCAGGAAATAGCTACCAAGAAAAACTATTCCTTTGTTTTTGATAAATCCGGAGGGGTAACCTTGATGTACGTCGATCCAAAATACGACATTTCCGATGAAGTGCTGAATCAGATTGGTGCGATTATGACCACAAAAGATAACGAAAATCCTAAAAAATAATCACTTAGCCGGTTTATCATTTCATTTCAAAATATTACTATTTTTGCCGCCCAAACCAATTGAAAAATTCATGAAAAAAATTATTGTAATTGCTGTATTTCTAATTGCTGTACCGTTCCTGACATCAGCCCAAAAAACCGCTAAATTCGGACATGTTGATTTTGCAAAATTATATGGCATGATGCCAGGGCAGGATTCAATCAAAACCGTTTATGAGAATTATGCAAAGGGTATTTCAGATCAGTTTGCTGCCATGCAGGCCGAACTCGACAATAAAGTTCAGGACTACCGCGCCAATCAGGGTACCATGTCGGATATTATCAGACAAACCAAAGAACGTGAAATCCAGGATTTGTCCAAACGGATTGACGACTTTCAAACTCAGGCACAGCAAAACCTCCAGCAAAAAGAAAGTGATCTTACCGCACCTATGATCGAAAAAGCCAGAAAAGCCGTTGAAACCATTGCTAAAGAAAATGGTTACACGTATGTTTTCAACAGCGCTGAAGGATTGTTATTGTATGCCGAACCATCCGATGACCTTCTCCCTGTCGTGAAAAAGAAATTGGGGATTCAGTAGTTTACTGATACCATTGATATTAAAGAGGTTGCCTGTTAAGGACAGCCTCTTTTTTTTTTACTATTGCATCCTCATCAGCCTGACTTATACGTTCTTAAATATATTTCATCCCCTGGATGGAAGACACGTAAAAAAATAAAAATTAAAAATTATCTAAAAAAATGTTAACAAAACTAATTTTTTAGTTTATGAACTAATTTTTTAGTTATATTTGTATCGCTTTTACAGGAATCTATTATGGAACCGAAAAATCAACATATGAATAAAGAACTCACAAGGGCTGAAGAGGAGGTGATGCATGTATTATGGAGCCTGGGGAAGGGATTTGTGAATGATATGCTGGAGCATTTCGAGGATCCCAAACCGGCTTACAATACTATTTCCACCATCGTCAGGATATTGGAAAAAAAAGGCTTTGTATCGCACAAGGCTTATGGCAAATCGCATGAATACTTTCCTTTAATATCAAAACAGGATTACACCCGTCTGTTTATGGGCAATGTAGTAAAAGGCTACTTCGACAATTCATTTAAAAAAGTAGTATCTTTTTTTACCGGAAACGAGAATATCTCGTTAAGAGAAATGGAAGAGATCCGGAATTTGATTGATCAGGAAATTGAACAGAAAAAAATAAAAGGCCATGATTGAACTGATGTCCTATATCATTAAAAGCATCCTGACCGGACTGCTTTTGTTCGGGTTCTATCATTTTGCCATGCGAAAGGAGACTTTTCTAAGGCTGAACCGTTGGTACCTGCTGTTAATTTCGGTATTGATCATAGTGCTTCCGCTGTTCGACAGGATATTTCCGTCGAACTGGATTTCGGGGAATAATGATCCTGAACTGACTGGGTACCTGTTACCGGTGATCACGATTCAGGCTGACAGGATTCTTACTGCCGAGCAGGAACAGAGCCTGCTGTCGGTGGCCCAGACAGGATACCTGATCGTTACCTTATCCATGCTGGCCGGTTTTATGGCCGGTATTTTCAGGATAGTAAACTTTTTCAGGAAAGCAGGTAATGCACCTTTCCTTACCGGTAAAATTTTCCTGATGGACGAGGACAAGGGGCCGTTTTCTTTTATGGGACGGATTTTTATCCCTAAAAACTATGTTACCCATCCTGACCTGAATCATATCATCACTCATGAAGATGCCCATATCCGGCAACATCACATGGCCGATCTCTTTTTGCTGGAGATTCTTTCCAGAACCTTGTGGTTCAATCCTGTTTTTGTACTGATCAAAGCGGCACTCCGAGAAACCCATGAATACCTGGCCGACAGGGCTGTATTGGAGAAAGGTGTTAAACCGGTTGATTATCAAATGCTTTTGTTCAATGAAATTTCCGGAAATTATCAATATATATTGGCAAACAATTTTAGTTTACTTACCAAAAAAAGAATCATTATGCTGACAAAAATTTCAAGTAAAAATGCGCTTTTAAAAATTATGATGTTACTACCCTTTATGGCTGCCTTCACCATACTGATTTCAGCCATTCCGGTTAATCAGGCATTGGCCCAGGAGAGCAAACCCGTAAAGAAAACTGAGCCCGTTTCCAGGGAAATCAGTACTGTACAGAAGGAAACCCCGGAGGATGATCCCGTATTTACCGTTGTGGATAAGATGCCACAATTTCCGGGTGGAGAAGAGGCCCGGATAAAGTATATGTCCGGTAACATAAAATATCCTGAAGCAGCCAAAAAAGCAGGTGTTCAGGGGACTGTATATGTAACTTTTGTCATCGGTAAGGACGGCTCCATCAATGATGTAAAAGTACTTCGAGGGATTGGCAGCGGATGCGATGAAGAAGCTATACGCGTAATCAAAGGGATGCCTTTCTGGTCTCCGGGCGAACAAAGAGGCCAACCGGTTAAGGTACAATTCAACATGCCGATCAAGTTTTCTCTGGAAGCTAAAAAACCGAAATAATCCCATTTTTTCGATTTGTTCAATTATGAACAACTCCATGGATTTATCGCACACTTTATGCATGAATTCATGGAGTTGTTGTATGTATTACAATGTAATTCAAATAATTATGTTATGGCATGATTCATGAAAACTTTATAAAAAATGATATTTCATGAAGTTGTTTTCAAAAAAATTCTCTTCCTGTCCGTACCTCGACCAAGAACTGAGCGGGAAATTATCGCAGGTGGGAATTGTTGATCTGAGAACCCTGAGAATGTACGGAAGCCGGAATGTGTTTTTTAAACTAAAAAGCCGGTTTCCCGACATTAACCCTGACGTTATCCTGATACTGGAAGGAGCGATCAGGGGGATCAATCCCAAATCATTAGATCGTGAATTACAGAAAGAACTGAATGACTTTATCAGGATGTTTTCATAGAATTTGTAACATATTGAAATATTTCTCGTCAAAGATATTGTTGAACTAAAAACAAACATGCTGTGATCAAGACTATTGACCTTACCAAAATTTTCAGGACCGATGAGGTAGAAACCACTGCCATCAATAATGTTTCTTTTGAAGTGCAACCTGGTGAGTTTGTGGCCATCATGGGGCCATCCGGGTGCGGGAAGTCAACCCTGTTAAACCTGATGGGCTTGTTGGATAATCCCACCTCCGGCCAATACCATTTTCTCGGAACCGATGTGGCAGGTTTTTCGGAACGACAGCGTGCCAACCTCCGGAAAAAGAATATTGGCTTTGTGTTTCAGAATTTCAATCTTATTGATGAACTGAATGTATATGAAAATGTAGAGCTACCGCTCATCTACCTTGGTTATAAGGCTCATGAAAGGAAACAGGCAGTGGAAGACGTATTGGGAAGAATGCAGATATCCCACCGCAAAAAACACTTTCCCTTACAATTATCGGGGGGACAACAGCAAAGAGTAGCGGTGGCCAGAGCGGTAGTTGCCAATCCCAGGCTAATCCTGGCTGATGAGCCTACCGGAAATCTTGACAGCGCCAATGGCGAAGAGGTGATGAATCTGTTGGAATCGCTCAACAAATCGGGGACCACTATTGTTATGGTTACCCACTCTCAAAGGGATGCCGAATACAGCCGCCGTATCATCAGATTGTTCGACGGGCAGATCGTAACGGAAAATATCCGTGAAAAATTCCTTATATAATATTCAGCTTACTGTATACTGATAATTGTCGAATTGTCAAATTAAACGCCCATGTTCTGGAATAACATCTATTCTTCTCTCCGTATATTTTTAAAGAACCGTTCATACGCACTGTTCAATATTACCGGTCTTTCGGTAGGGTTCATATCGGCTACATTTATCCTGCTTTATGTGGTAAATGAGCTTAGTTACGACAAACATAATGAAAAGCACGAAAGGATTTACCGCCTGGAGTCGGATTTCACCATCAACAACAAGCATGACAATTTTGCGGTGACTGCCACCCCGCTGGGCCCGGCATTAAAGCTTGAGTTTCCGGAAGTGGAGAATTATGTGAGATTTGCCCGGGAAGACAGGGCGCTGATTACGGTTGGAAAGAAAGAGTTCTGGGAGGATAACCTGTATTATGCCGATTCCACCATTTTCGATGTTTTCACGCTTCAGTTGATTTCCGGTCAGGTAAAATCAGCTTTAACCTATCCCAATACCATAGTTCTTACCAGAAAACTGGCTGAAAAATACTTTGGGCGTACCGATATAGTGAATGAGGTAATACAGATTGGGGATCATGAAAATTTTAAGATCACAGGCATAATTGACAATCTTCCGGATAATACGCATCTGAAATTTGACGGACTTATTTCTACCAATACCCTGGCCAAACGGATTGGTGCAGAACGGTTGAACAGCCTGGAACCCACTGCGTTCTGGAATGTGGGAATCTTTTCGTACATTCTGCTGAAGCCCAATGCTTCCATTGAAACGATCCATAAAAAAATGGCGCCTTTTTATAAGAAATATACTGAACCTGTCGGGAAACAGATCAATGGCGGTTTTAAGCTGGTTACGCGTCCGCTGGCCGAAGTTCATTTCTGTAAGAACAGAGGAGGCGACCTTCCTGTGGGAAACATGGCTTATATTTATATATTCTCGGTTGTGGCTGTTTTTATACTTCTGCTGGCCGCCATCAATTATATGAATATGGCTACGGCCCGTTCGGCAACCAGAGCCAAAGAAGTGGGAATCAGAAAAGTGCTTGGAAGTTTCAAGAACCAGTTAATTTCGCAGTTTTTAACAGAATCCGTTCTGCTGTCGTTCATCTCCCTGATAATATCAATACTGGCGGTAGCCATGTTATTGCCTTTCTTTAACCAGCTTGCCGACAAGCATATCACTTTTAGCCAGTTTATGCAACCTTCCATTGCAGGCATCCTCCTGATAATAAGCATTATAGTAGGCTTACTTTCAGGGAGTTATCCCGCCTTTTACCTGTCATCCTTTTCGCCTGTAATGGTATTGAAAGGGAGAATTTCCAAAGAAGCCAAGGGTGGGTGGCTGCGTAAAGCGCTGGTAGTGTTTCAGTTTGCCATTTCAATCATCATGATTATTGGTACCATTATCGTTTTCAACCAGTTAAACTACTTAAAGAACAAAGATCTCGGATTTGAAAAACGAAATCAGATTGTTATTCAGAATCAGGATACTTCTTTCAGAAAACAGATCCCTGTATTTAAAGAAGAACTGCTGCAGAATCCGAATATTGAGAAGATTTCCGCTGCATGGGCGGTACCGGGTGAAGGCAACTCGATTGTGGTTATGAGGGTTGAAAAGGAAAACAAAATGCAGGAATATGCCCTGTATTTTGTAATGGTTGATTATGATTATATCGATTTATTTAACCTGCAGCTGGTGAAAGGGAGGAAGTTTGACAAAAATATGGGAACCGACCTTAAAGAAGGCGTCATAATTAATGAAACTGCTGTTAAAAAGCTGGGATGGCAGGATAATCCGATAGGAAAAAAGATTGATTTCGGATTGAACCTCGACGGGACTGCTGACCGGTATACTAAAGTAATTGGTGTGGTGAAGGATTTTCATTTCTGGTCGCTTCACAACCCGATTGAACCGTTTGGACTGTTCCTGACGGAGCAGCCCGCCAATACGATTATTGTCAAGGCGAGGGAAGGAAAAACAGCAGATGCTTTAAGTCATATCAGCAGGAAATGGTCGGAATTTGGGAATAATTATCCCTTTGATTACAGGTTTCTGGAAAAGTCGCTCGATGAGCAATATCGCGCTGAACAAAAACTGGGAACTATATTTTCATTGGCAGCAGCTATCTGTATTATTATAGCCATTTTAGGACTGCTCGGGTTATCATCATACACTACCGAAAGAAGAACCAAGGAAATTGGTATCAGAAAGGTACTGGGAGCCACAGTTCCCAACATTTTGAAGATGTTATATACCGAATTTGCCATTCTGATTGTAATAGCGTTTGCTATCGCTGCCCCGGCGGCTTATTTTGCAGGCACTGACTGGCTGGCCAACTTTGCCTATCAGGTTGGAATGGGCTGGACACTGTTTTTAATTTCAGGGTTAGTGGCGCTTCTGATCGGACTTACCACTATCAGTTTCCACAGTATTAAGGCTTCCTTATCCAATCCTGCGGAATCTATAAAATGGGAATAAACAACGGGTATCAGGTATCATAAATCTTATTGGCTCCCCGGCTATTCAGCAGGGATAAAATCATTCCAACAAATCCTGCCGGAATTGAAAGGGAGGCTTTTAGTAACATCCTGTCGTACAAGCGTAGCGGAATAGAAATAAACATGGTCAGGCAAACTATAAGAAAAATGGCAAACCAATACAGGAACCATGATGAACCGAGTATTGCCGTGAAAAATGAAAACAGGAATGTTGATCCTAACAGAATGATTCTGGGGATGAGAAAGTTTTGAATGGTTTTAATCAGGCTGTCAATGTTTCCTGTAAATAAGTAATAAAATATTTTCCTGCCGGTTTTACCGGCCTGGTATATCTGATTGGCGATCCATCTTTTCTTTTAATTTACAAATTCTTCTATTATACGTGTTTTTTCATCCAGCACCAGGGCATCATCCAGAAATTCGATTTTGAAGCCGGCATCCAGCAGGTTAATTTCAAGTTCTTTATCCTCACCTGAGGTAACAACATCTGAGAAACACTTTTTAAATGCTTCAAATTCAACGGCCATGCCTGAACCAATGGTTGCGGATGAAAGCCCTAAAGCTCTGTGTCCTCTCCTGAAGATGGAGTTGTTGATTTCCTCACTAAGCCCATCGAGAACAGCAAAATTTGAATCTCTGTTTTTTGAAGTGCGGTGAGCCTGAACCACCTGGAATCCGGCATCAAAGGCATTGTTCACTTTATGGAGAAAATCGGGATTTCCCAAAATATTATCGGCATCGAGGATCAGTATGATCTCAAATGGCTCATTTAACCGCGCTAATGCATTATGTATGGCAAAAGCTTTAGTCCTTTCAGGGTTTTCTGTTTCAAGAACCCTTGCACCCGCCTGTTTTAACCCGTTGATGGTTTCACCAGTCAGAGTATCGGCAACTACTACAAGTTCATAATTGGAATAATTCTGTTGTAAATTTTCAATCGTGGCCTCCAGAATCACATCATCTCGTTTATAAACCGGAACAAGAATCAGAAATTTCCTGAAATTCTACGCTGTTTTAAACTGTTTTTGCCTGTAGAATAACCCTGCTGCTGCAAAAATTAAAATATAAATGGCTGAGAAACTGAAATAAATCAACAAGAAACTCATTATAACATTGATTATCAACATATTTTAATTTTTCTTCGCTGTTAATAATATGACTTTTGATAATGTCTGATTATTGAATTAATTGTTTGACAAATGTATAATATTGTTGATTAAGGCATTTAATTTTGATGTAAATAAAAAGGACTTACTGAAAAACCTTTCTGTAAGTCCCTGCATTTCAGTTGTCCTGCAAGGGGTCGAACCTTGACTTTCCTGATCCAGAGTCAGGCGTGTTGCCAGTTACACCACAGGACAATTATGGCTGCAAAATTAGATATTTTAACGGGAATATTTTAAAAAGTTTGAAAATTATTTGAGAAGGGGGGCATTTTTCAGTGTTAATGATAGCATTGGTAAGACCAATACTATCATTTTGAGGGAAGGGCGTAACGGACGATTTTCAGATATAAATCCTGGGGTTTGAATGGTTTGGTAATCAAGTCGTTCATACCACTTTTCAGGGCAATTTCCCTGATTTCAATTTGAGCGTCTGCAGTTAATGCTATAATGGGTGTATGGTTATCGGATTTCCTGATTTCCGCCGTAATTTCAAAGCCGTCTTTATCCGGCAGATGTAAATCCATCAGAATCAAGTGGTATTTATTCTGACGTGTTTGCTGAAATGCCTGTTCGCCGGTTTCTGCCACATCCACGGAAATGCCCCATTTTTCCATGAACTGGCGGGCAATTTTTATATTTACCTTATTATCTTCCACCAGAAGCACCCTGATTCCATGAAGGCTTTGGTATTTCTCTGCCCATATACTCTGTGGTTCAGAACCGCGGAGAGGCTCAGATTTTTTCAATTTCAGAACGAACCAGAATTGAGATCCCACACCCGGAATACTGTCAAATTCAATCCTGCTTCCCATAAGGCTGAGCAACCGGCTGATAATGGCCAGACCAAGGCCGGTGCCGCCATATTTCCGTGAAATATCTGAGGTAGCCTGAGAAAAGGCTTCAAAAATATGGTCGCGTTTATCTTCCGGTATCCCTATTCCGGTATCTTCAACCATGAATTTGAAAGAACCAGCCGCCATTTCACTATCAACAGGTGTAACCGATAATTTCACATGTCCGGTACCGGTAAATTTGATGGCATTGGCCACCAGATTATTCAATATCTGGGCTAACTTGATCTTGTCTCCAAGAATGTGTACAGGTACTTTCTCATGAAGATCAAGTATCAGACTGATATTTTTTTCCTGTGCCGGAATTTTCATGGATAGCCAGAGGTCGTTCAACAGTTGGTGCAGATCAAACGGTAATTCCTCCAGTTCGATCTTACCGGCATCAATTTTACTGAAATCGAGCACATCGCTTATCAATAATAAAAGGTTTTCAGCAGAGAATCTCAGGATATTGAGTTTATCATGCTGATCTTCCCGGGGATTATCCATCAGCAGATAATTGGCCATCCCAATTACGCCATGAAGGGGTGTACGCATTTCATGCGACATAGTCGACAGAAAATCAGCTTTGGCTTTCGCGGATTGTTCAGCCAATACCTTGGCTTTTTCAAGTTCCTGATTCTTCACCTCTATTTCCCGGGTTTTCACTTCAAGCTCATAAGTACGTTCCGAGACCATCTTATTGAGAAGGTTTCTTTCTCTTTCGAGTTTTCTGCCTCTGAATAAAATGATCAGGTAAGTAATTGAGATTATGGCGCTGAAGTAGATCAGGATGGCCCACCATCTTAAATACAAGTATTCACTTACCGTGTATGAATAGGAGGCCGGCCGGCTCCAGGAATGATTTCCTTTTTGCCTGGCTCTGACCATAAATTCATATGATTGGTTTTTAAAACCAGAAACCAGCAATGGTTCATTGGAAGGACATCTTTTCCATACTGAGTCTTTACCGATTACACGATATTCATATTCAATATGTTCTGATGGGTACACGGAACTCACAAAATCAAACTGGATAAAGTCAGAAGTCCGGATTACCGGTTTATAATCCGGATCAATCTCGGTATTATTCACTTTTATGGAAATGATCAAGGGTAAGGGGGTTTCATCCGCACCTTCCAGGTTCTCCGAACAGGTAACCCCCGAAAGCGTACCGGCCCATATCTGGTTAAGATTATCTGCAAAAATGCTGCGGTATGTGATGGTTTTTGACGGAAGCCCATCAGAATTATCAAACAAAAAGAACTCACCATTCTTATACTTAACAATGCCCCGGCTCACTGCAAACCAATAGTTTCCGTGATTATCGATGGTCACGGCTTTAATGTCATGTTCCGTAAACTCTCCTATATCCAGCCTGGCTATTTTCCCATTGATCATTTTCAACAGTCCGTGTGAGGTAGCCAGCAAAATCCCTCCGGTACTGATTTCAGCTATATCATTAACATTGATGGGAATATTATGCTCAAATGGCAGTGTGACACTTTCGTTTTTTAAATTACCGGAAGTGGGATCAAACGAGTACAGGTAATTTTCAGGGGAAGTTCCTCCCAATAGCAATTTTCCGTTTTTAAGTGGCCGGATCACCGATATCAGCGCATCCAGGCCCGTTGATTTATCCAGGATTTGGATGTTTCCACTCCGGTCGATCTTTAAAATTCCCTCCCTGCCATCCTGGCAAATCCAGAGATTCTTTGCCTCATCGATAGTGATAAAATGGATAGAAGTGCCATATTGCCGGAGGTTAATGGTTTTCACCGGTTTTCCCTTATCCAACAAGCTAATCTGCCCCAGATTATCTGTGATCCACAAACCGGCTTCATCCGGCAGAAGCCTCAATATCAACCTGCCGGCGGATGAATAAATTCTTTTTGTAACCTTTGTTCGTTGATCCGTCATGAAAATATGCTGACCATCGGTAAAATAGACACGGGTACTATCTGAAACAACATTCTGAATATACTGTGAAGCGAATCGTGTTAAATCCCGGCTGAAAAACATGGGCTTTAACAGGTTAATACCATTATCAGTTGCACACCAAAAGGCGTTATGATATTCAATTATTTGATTAACAGCGCCTCCTGACGTATAATCGGGAACTCGCTCAAACCTGATTTGATTGTTTTCATGGATAATAAGATAAAGACCTGAGCTCCAGCTCCCGCTAAACACCTTGCCTGAAAGGGTCTGGTAAAAGCAGGCAATGTCAGGTGAGTTGTTAATGGTTTTAACCGACTTCACTTTTCCATTTTCATAGAGATCGATTTCAGAGACAAAATCAGGATGTGCTGCCAGAATTTTCTGATTTCCGGCATACAGGACTGCATTTACATTTCTGTTAAGACGATTTTCTTTGAAAGTAATAAACTGATCAGTAGCCTCATTATAAATGAAAATAATCCCTGTTTGCGATATGGCAAACAGTTTTGAGTCTTCATTTTCAAAAAATGAGAATGACCGCTGGTAGTTATTTGATAAACCGATTTCGCCCGGTTTGTATGTTTTGATCTGCTTATCAGTAATTCTGAAAATATTCCGGTTATCAGATAACCAGGTATTTCCACGACTATCGCCAAAAAACTGTTTTGGATACCAGGTTTTTCCATCAGCTGGCTGTACTGAGCCTTCTAACAGCAGGTTAAACGATACTTTAGTGGCTGTGTAACTGATTTCCAAAATACCCATATCGCAGGATGCAAATAACTCCCCATTTCTACTGCAAAACACTGATTTAAAATATTTTGAAGGCAGACCCTGGTTGTACAGGGTAAACTTTTTCCCGTTGTATCTTACCAGGCCTTCATCAGTAGCTGCCCAAACAAATCCAAGAGTATCCGTTGCGATGGACTTAACGAGATCGTTGGGAAAACCGTTTTCGAGATTGTAGGATTTCAGCAGATAGTTTTGATTGTAGCCATTTGGGGCAAGAATGGAGAAAAACAGAAAAAAACAGAAAAACGGCAAATATTGATGGTTATCAAAATTCAATCTCAAAAACTTTTCTCTGATATTAAATGATTCAACCTCGCTCAATGCTTTCCAAAAACGCACAAAAGACACTTTTATAAACATTAATTTATATGAGTAACTAATTAAAATTATCTGCTGTGTTTACGTTACAAAAATATGATTATTTCGGTCAACAAAATAATTGGATTTTTTGACATTTAGATTAAGTTTGCAAATTATGAATTATTTTCACCTTCATTCAGTTGTGATATGGGAAGTTTTAGATTAACCTGTTTTATATCTTTCGTTTTTATTTATACCGTTGCCTTACATTCTGGATTAATGGCTCAGGATAATGCTTTACCAAAGGATGCCGGCTATCAGTTTACCGAGGAATTCCGTTTACCCGCCACTCCGGTAAAAAACCAGTATAAATCAAGCACCTGCTGGAGTTATTCCACCATGGCCATGCTTGAATCCGAACTGCTGAGAACAGGAAAAGGTGAATTCGACCTTTCGGAGGCATTTGTGGTAAGACATACCTATGCCGGTAAAGCAAAGCAATATGTGAGGTTTCACGGCAACCTGAACTTTGCCGGCGGAGGCGCTTTTCATGATGTTATGGATGTGATGGACGATTACGGGATGGTTCCTGAGGAAGTCTACACTGGTTTGTCAACCACAGGTGATCCGAATTTTGTCCATGGAGAAATGGATGAAGTATTCCACAAATACGTGGAAGGGGTGGTCGAAAATAAAAACAGAAAACTCAGTCCGGCCTGGTTTCCGGGTTTTGAGGGATTGCTGGACGCCTACCTCGGAACCGTACCTGAGAAATTCAATGTCAGGGGAAAAGAATTTTCTCCTAAAACTTATGCAGCATCTTTAGGACTCAGGACCACTGATTATATTGAAATCGGCTCATACACCCACCATTCCTTTTATACACAGTTCGTTATTGAGTTGCCGGATAACTGGGCGATGGGACAGGTATATAATCTTCCGTTAGATGAAATGATAAAGGTGATTGATGCCGCGTTGGAACAGGGATATACCGTTGGATGGGGAGCTGATATCAGCGAAAAAGGATTTTCATGGATGAACGGGGTTGCCGTGGTACCTGATGACGATCCTGCCGACCTCTCGGGAACCGAGCGTGAACGTTGGGAAAAACTCACGGTGAAGGAAAAAGAAGCCCAGTTGTTCAGTTTCTCCAAACCCATTCCTGAAAAAGAAATTACTCAGGAAATGAGGCAGAAAGCCTTCGATGATTATTCCACTACCGATGATCATGGCATGCAGATCATTGGAAGAGCCACCGATCAGATGGGAAATCAATACTATATCGTAAAAAATTCATGGGGTACTGACCAGAAATACAAAGGATATCTCTATGCATCAGTTCCTTATGTGAAATTTAAAACCATAAGCATTGTTGTGAATCGTGCCGGGATTCCGGGAGATATCAGAAAAAAACTGGATTTGTAAAAACAAGAGAATTTAAAAGATAAGAGACAAAAACCGAATGATGGAAAGACCACCGAAAAGGTATGCTGCCGGCAGACAGGGAAAACAATTCCTGCCCCCGGAATTCAAAATAATAGTAAAAACCCTGGCCGGACTTGAAGATCTTCTTTTTGAAGAAGTGATCGGATTTGGAGGCCAGCAGCCTGAACGGCTGATCAGAGCTGTAAAATGTACGGGAGACATGTCTTTGGTGTACAAGCTGAACTATCTCAGCCGGCTCGCGCTTAAAGTTTTAGTCCCGGTCCTGAATTTTGATGCCAGGAATGAAAATCAGCTTTACAATGGAATAAAAAACTTCGACTGGACAAAAGTGTTTGGGATTGACAATACTTTTGCTATCGACGGTTTCATCAACCAGGGCTTTACCAATCACTCCCAGTTTGTTGCCCTCAAGGCCAAGGATGCTATTGTAGACAGGTTCCGGGTAAACTATAACCGCCGCCCAAATGTTGATCCGGTGGCCCCTGATATCCAGTTGAATGTACATATTTTCAAGGATCAATGTACAGTTTCGCTTGACAGTTCGGGTGACTCGCTGCATAAACGCGGTTACCGCATAAAAACCGGTATAGCGCCTATTAATGAAGTGCTGGCGGCCGGATTAATTCAGTTAGCCGGCTGGGACAAGGTAAGCCCGTTTTACGATCCCATGTGCGGTTCAGGCACCCTTCTCATTGAAGCAGCCATGCTGGCCATGAACCGGCCGTCAGGGTTTTACCGTCACCATTTTTGTTTTGAAAACTGGGCCGATCATGATCCGGCATTATGGCGACAACTGAAAACAGATGCCATGCGAAATGAAATCCAGCCCCAGGCGCAAATCACAGGATCAGATATTGATACACATGCCATTTCAATATCCAGGCAAAATATATTAAATGCCGGACTGGGTTCAAAAATACGCCTCGCAGTTAAGGATATCAGCGATTTTGTTCCTCAGTTTGCACCGGGTACCGTAATTATGAATCCTCCCTATGGTGAAAGAATTACCACAGAGGATATCATTGCCCTTTATAAAAAAATTGGGGATGCCTTTAAAAACAACTTTACCGGATTTACCACCTGGGCGCTCAGCTCTGATCTGTATGCCCTCAAATTTATCGGTTTACATCCTTCGAAAAAACTCACCGTTTTTAATGGCCCTCTCGAATGCCGCTTTGTACGGTTTGATGTTTACGAAGGCAGCAAAAAGAATCCGGATGAAAACCAGGAAGTGGCCGACGAATAAAACCAAAGGCAAAAAACATGTATTGTAATGTTCTTTTGCCCTTACCGTTACCTGGCAGTTTTTCCTATGAAATTCCTCAGGAACTGAGTGTTGATGCCGGTCTTGGCAAAAGGGTAGTGGTACAGTTCGGCCCAAAAAAAGTTTACAGCGGAATCATTACCCGAATATTCGAAGAGACACCGGTTAAACCTCTGAAACCGGTATTATCTGTGCTGGACAGAAATCCGGTGGTAAATACCATACAGATCAGTTTCTGGCAATGGATATCCGATTATTACATGTGTTATCCGGGTGAGGTAATGAATGTGGCATTACCTTCGGTTCTTAAACTCTCTTCTGAAACCAAACTTATTTTAAATCAGGATTTATCCATCGATTACGAAACCCTTTCCGAATACGAATACCTGGTCACTGAAGCTCTTGAACTTCAAAAAATTCTGACCCTTAAAGAAATATCAGATATTGTTGGGTTTAAAAAGGTAGTACCGCTCATTAAAAATCTTATTGAAAAAGAGGTTGCCTATCTGTTCGAGGAAATTCATGAAAAATATTCGCCAAAAACTGAATCATTTATTAAATTATCCGATGAATACCTGAATGAGGAGGGTTTAAACGGATTGCTGGACAAACTGGATACAAGAGCCAGAAAACAATACGACCTGCTGATGAATTACCTCATGCTGGCCAAACCGTTCAGCAAGTCACCGCTCGAAATCAGCAAAAAAGTATTCCTCGATCAGTTTCCAGACTCAGCCGGAGCGCTGAAAGCCCTGACAGATAAGAAGGTAATGCAGGTCTACCATAAGCGAATCAGTCGTTTCGAAAGCCATGAAAGCCTTGAAAATCCGGAAGATATTGCATTAAGCGCCTTTCAGTCAGAGGCTTTCAGGGATATTCAAAAGAACTTTGAAGAACATGAGGTGGTACTGCTTCACGGGGTAACATCCAGCGGTAAAACAGAAATTTATATAAAACTGATTCAGGAAGTCATCCTGAAAGGAAAACAGGTATTGTACCTTTTGCCCGAGATAGCACTTACCTCTCAGATTATCTACCGCTTACGAAGATATTTTGGAGATAAGGTGGGGGTTTATCATTCCAAATTCAATGAGCAGGAACGGGCGGAAATCTGGAACCGCCTGGCCGGAAATGATCCCGAAAGGGGGGGTGGCCCTGAAAAGCTTCAAATTATCCTGGGAGCCAGGTCGGCCTTATTTTTACCGATGAACAACCTGGGGATGGTCATTATTGATGAAGAACATGACAGTTCCTTCAAACAGTTCGACCCGGCTCCCAGATATCTGGCCAGAGATGCTGCAATATTCCTCGCCAGGCTGCATCAGGCTAAAGTACTGCTGGGTTCGGCAACACCTTCCATTGAGAGCTATTCCAATGCCGTGACCGGAAAATATGGACTGGTTACCATAACCGAAAGATACGGCGGTGTTGAATTACCTGAAATTCTGATTGCAAATCTGAAAAAAGAAACCAGGGAAAAAACCATGAGGTCGCATTTTTCGTCCTTGTTGATCGGAGAGATGGAACAGGCCCTGGCAAGAAATGAACAGGTAATCCTGTTTCAGAACCGCAGAGGGTATTCCCTGAGAATTGAGTGCCTGCAGTGCAATCATATTCCGCATTGCAAAAATTGCGATGTTTCCATGATCTATCACAAGCATAATCACATGCTCAGATGCCATTATTGCGGATGGCAGCAGTCGGTACCCTCCGAATGCCCTGAATGCCATAGCAATGCCATGATGATGCGCGGGTTTGGCACTGAAAAGGTAGAAGACGACCTTAAAATCATTTTACCCGATGCCATTATCGGGAGAATGGACCTCGATACTACCCGTTCCAAAAATGCCTATCACCGGATCATCAGTATGTTTGAAGATCAGAAAATCAACATACTAATTGGTACTCAAATGGTTACCAAAGGCTTTGACTTCAACAATGTAAGTGTGGTTGGAATACTGAATGCCGATAACCTGTTAAGCTACCCCGATTTCAGAGCTTTTGAACGAGCCTGGCAACTGATGGCTCAGGTAAGCGGAAGAGCGGGAAGAAAGAACAAAAGAGGCAAGGTCATCATTCAAACCTATAACCCGTCGCACCTGGCTATTGAGATGGTGGTTGCCAATAATTATATTGGTATGTTCAACCATGAAATTGAAGAACGTAAGAAATTCCATTATCCTCCATATGTCAGGCTGATCGAACTTACCCTTCAGCACAAAAACCAGATGCTGATTGATAAAGCGGCAAATCATCTTGGAACTCTGCTCCGGAAAAATTTCGGAAAACTGGTTTACGGACCTGAATATCCGGTAGTTTCAAAGATTAAAAACCTTTATCTCAAAGCCATCATGATCAAGCTGCCGAAAAGCATTCATCTTCCTGAACAGAAAAACCTGATCCGGAACCTGATCTCAGAATTTCATTCATTGTATGAATTTAAACAGGTAAGGGTGATTATTGATGTGGACCCGGCCTGAGGGGACGAATTAGCAATGAGCAATGAGCAATGAGTAATTAGCAATTAAGAGGCTCTGTTGAGTCTTTTAAAAGTTGTAATTCGTGAATAATTCGTGAACTCGTGGTTATAAAATTAAGGTATGAAATATTACTAAAGTCATGAAAGTGGAAAATGTGCTCAGAATTAATCACGGAATGAACACCTGTCTGGTGATTAATGAAGTTGGCAGAAACATTTATTATTTTCTGATACTGTCTGCCAGTGTGGTATCGATCACAAAAATCCTCTCGTCTTCAGCCCGGAAGTAATATTTTTCACGGGCAACTTTTTCTACAAATTCAGGATCGTTTTTCATTTTTTCTATAGTGATGCTGTCTCTGTAAATCTCATCAAGGTAGTATTTTTCCTTGAGTTTCATTTTCTGGTACTCCTGGTTCAATTCCCGGTGTTCATTAATGTTGAACTGATCGAAGAACAGCACCCAAACTGCAAAAAGCAGCAGGATAATAAAGTACGGATTGAGTACGAATTTGAGAATCTTGATTAACATAAGGGTTGGTTGTTAGTTGAAAAATAGCTTAAAAGAAGTATTTACGATCGTTTTTGGTAAAATTACAATTCAAGATCTGCTGAAATCCCGATCATGGCATTTATGGAAAGTTCGCAGAATTCATCCAGTGATAACCCTAATTTTTCACACTCAAGAATATTCTCTCTTTTTACAGATGCAGCAAAAGCTTTTTCTTTCATTCGTTTGGTCACCGATTTCACTTTCACTGAGGACACCTTTTTATCTGGATAAACCAGCGCTGTAGCGGTAATTAATCCGGTGATGGTTTCACCTGCGGCGAGAGCATGCTGGAATTCAGTAGATCGAGGAAGTCCCGTGGCCATCTCATTGTGCATTCTGACAGCATCCACAATATCAGCATTCAATCCCACCGAGGCCAGCATGTCGGCTCCTTTAAGTCCATGAATATAGGGATCAGCCTGGGTAATTTCCACATCGAGGTCGTGGAGCAGCCCGGCAAGTTCCCAATCCTGTTCATTCCTTCCCAGCCGCTGTGCCAGAGCCTTCAATACGGCACCTGAAGCCAGGCAATGCTGAATCATTTTCGGGTTTTTAATATGGGTATGTAAAAGTTCGATAGCTTCTTTTCTGTCCATATTCTGAAGATAAAAACTTTAGTTAATGCAAATCGAGATTGTATAACATATAAACGGAATGGATCATGGATTTCCGAATTTCGGCTACATATTCCTGAACGGCCTTTACACTGCCCGGCATGGCGTACATCAGCGTGTTGTTCTTTACTCCGGCGATACTCCGGCTGAGCAGGGCAGCCGGCTTTTCTGCTCCGTATTTAATGCGGATCATCTCCATAATGCCCGGAATCTCTTTATCGATAAAACGGCTTACCACTTCCGGGGTAATGTCGCGGTGACCTATTCCCGTTCCCCCTGTCATAAAAACAAAATCATCCTTTACATCTACTGATTCATTCAGTAAATGCTCCAGTGCATCCGGATCATCGGGGATCAGCTTTAGCTTTACCACCCCTTTAAGTTTATTTTCCAGATACCAGTCACTGATAAAATTTTGTATGACCGGACCACTTTTATCTTCATATTCACCCCGGCTGGCCCGGTCACTAAGGGTAATTACAGTAGTTTGAAATACTTTCGGAACGTACTCGAATTCATCACCAGCCTGAACACTGCCCGATTTAATTACTCTGGCAAAAATCCCTTCAAGTGGCATTACGCAATTACCTACTTCTCTGAAAATCGCACAATTATCCCCATGGCACTTTTTTCCTATCTGTGTGATTTCCAGCTCTGTATTCTCTGATATCAGCCTGTCAAGGGGTTTGGCTTCGTATAATATAAGTCCCACGGTGGTGATATTCTCGGCAAATTCACCATAATTAATGGTACGACCTGCCTGTTTTTCAAATTTCCGGAAACTCTCAACACCCAGTAAACTTACCTGACGGTTCCAGTAGCCGGAGTGGGCATCATGCAATACACCGGTTTCACACAAAATAATTTGTGGAACTGGCTTTTTTATAACCCCTTTTTTCTCAGAAATATTGACAGAAACTACTTTCATATCCTGCAAAGGACTTTAAAACAGGAAGTATCCTGCGATTAGTTTAATAAAATCATTTTATGGTTCAAAGCCCTTTTACGGTCAGTTAGAATGAGATAGTACGAACCTGGTGAAATACACTCCGGATTCCACGTAATTTTCTGATTACCAGGGGTCACTCTTCCTGAAAAAATATCATCAACAATCACTCCGTTCAGATTTGTCACGTACAATTCAAGATACTGGTTTAGGTCGGATGAAAAACTGATGGTGGCAACTGTACTGACCGGATTGGGAAATACCGGCTCCAGTGAAAAAGAAAGTGCATTTTCATCTATTCCCTGTGAAGGCATGGCAGGACTTCCTGCCAGTACCCAGGAGGTATAAATCATTTCAGCGAGTGCATGACTGGCATTTTTGAACAGGAGGATGGTGAAATCCTTTGATTTCTCCCACAGCGCCTGTTTATAGGCTGAAGAATTGGTACTTCCTGCAATACCTTTCGCATAATTATCTGCTGCCAGTATCGAATCTTTGTAATAATGGTTGGTGTAAATGAAATCGAAAATATACTGGTTCACGTTGGGGATAAACTCCACTTCCCACCCTTCATATACAATCGATTCAATATTGTTATTGATCATAGTGGATTCAAATCGGGAATGAATACCGGTATTTCCGGACATTTGCCCGTTATAATTTTCGGTGATGTGAAGCGGCATATGACCATCGGCTACATAATGCCCGAGATCGGCAGCAACCAGTACTGCTTTTTCCCAATCGCCGCGGATAAAACAAGCGGTAAGCGAATCAAAAGTGGTTTCAATGGCAAATGGCAGAATCCCCATGTCATAAACCGTAAAATAGCCATTTTCAAATATCAGGGAATCAAGTCTTTGAGGAATTCTTCCCGTTGAATTAAATGAGTCATAAAAATCGATATCGATATAATGTTTTGGCGATTCATCCGGATCGAATTGTTTACGGTCATCAGCTTCAGTGGAAAAAGCTACCAGTATCTGAGTCCATTCATGGAACTGATTCATCTGAGCAGTGTATGATAAAGGGGCATTTCCGCTTATTTTCTGATGCCCCTGCCATCCCCAGCTCATCAGGAATAATGAACCGGGAATAATCAGAAGTATTGTCAATATTTTGTTCTTAAACATAGCGAGTGATTTCAGGTTTCAAAATTAACGATTAAATCAGAACGGGTTAATGATTAAGTTGAAAATTGTACAAACCGGCTATTGAATTCCGTTCAGTTGGCAGGTCACTGGCTGCTGGTCTTTCTGAAAGATCCGTTACCTTTACGCATGCTGAAAAATTTCTTATTCTGGCGAGCGGTTTTAATCACCTCAGGGTTGGTTACCGGAGGAGTGTATTGAAAAACAGGGTGATCTTCCATCACGGTTATTGGTTTTTTCAATAGTTTGTGGATGTCTCTGAGATACTCCTTTTCGGTTTCATCACACAGCGAAATGGCGGTACCATTTACACCGGCCCGCCCGGTTCTGCCAATGCGGTGAATATAGGTTTCAGGGATATTGGGGATTTCATAGTTGATTACGCAGGACAATTCTTCAATATCAATACCTCTTGAGGCGATGTCGGATGCTACCAGTACGCGGGTATAGCGTTTCTTCAGGTTATCAAGAGCTCTCTGTCTCATTAACTGGCTTTTATCACCATGGATGGCTTCAGAAGCAATTCCGCTCCGGTTGAGTAATTTTGAAACCCGGTCGGCACCCCGTTTGGTCCGGGTAAAAACCAGTGCCGACTCAATAGTGGTGTTTTTCAACAGGTGCACCAGTAATTCATTCTTGTTCTCCCTGGCCACATAATACACCGATTGATTAATGAGTTCTGTCGTTTTAACCTTGGGTTCAATGGTAATTTCCACCGGATTATGCAGCATTTTCCGGGCTAAATCGGCAATCTCGAAGGGGATGGTTGCTGAAAAAAGCAGGGTTTGAATATTCGACGGGAGCTTGGCTCTTACCCGCTTGACATCCTGTATAAAACCCATTTCGAGCATACGGTCGGCTTCATCCAGTACAAATGTTCTTAACTCGTCAAGGTGTACAAACCCCTGTTCTATAAGATCAAGCAGACGGCCGGGGGTTGCTACCAGTACATCCACCCCCCGGCTGAGCGCCAGGGTTTGAGGATGCTGTGATACACCTCCATAAATTACAGCATATCTGAGATGGGTATATTTGCCATAGGCATGAAAACTTTCTCCGATTTGAAGCGCCAGTTCACGGGTAGGAGTAAGTATAAGGACTTTGACAGCTTTATGTTTTTTTTCTTTCTGATTTTCAGCAAACAAATTTTGAATGATGGGAATGGCAAAGGCAGCTGTTTTTCCGGTTCCGGTTTGTGCACTTCCCAACAGGTCTTTTCCCTGAAGTATTACCGGTATGGCCTTTTCCTGAATAGGGGTAGGAGTATGATAACCTTCGGCCTTAACGGCTTTCAGAATTGGTTCAATAAGATTTAAATTTTCAAACGACATAATTGATATTTAAGGTGTTATAAAATATATAATGAACACCATGTGAATAATAAAAAATTGGAAATTACTGTTGAAGTACTTTCATGGCTTCAATACTCAGGAAGGATTGAAATCGGCTGCAAAATTAACAATTTTTCTTAATAAAATTAATAGCTTAATGTGCAACATATTCACTAGTATATTTATCTTTACAACGATTAAACAACTAAAAAAATGAGGTGGATAGTATTGATTTTCATGGCATTGCCAAATTTGGTCCATGCCCAATTCTCAGATGATTTTTCAGATGGAGATTTCACTGACAATCCTGTTTGGATGGGCGATACCGCTCGATTCAAAATCAACTCTTCTTTACAGCTTCAATTGAACGCTTCCGGTGAAGGAATCTCAGAACTGTTAACATCCGGTACAACATTAAGAGCGACTGAATGGAGGGTTTGGATAAGATTGCCTTTCAGTCCGTCGGTTAATAATTTTGCCAGGATTTACCTGGCGAGCGACCAGCCCACTCTTAAGGGAGATCTAAACGGGTATTTCCTGCAGGTTGGGGAAGGAGGATCGGCAGATGCCCTGGAACTGTTCAGGCAAACCGGACAAAATCTGGTTTCGGTGTGCAGGGGACGCGATACAGCGATTGCTTCATCCTTCAGGGTGCGGGTAAAAATTACCTGCTCTGCTGAAGGAAACTGGAAACTTTCAGCGGATTACAGCGGTGGGGAGAACTATCAGCCGGAAGCAGAAGGCATTGACAATACACACACAACAAGCTCATATTTTGGCATTTACTGCAAATATACCAGCAGCAACAGCGCCAAATTCTATTTCGATGATTTCTATGCAGGGCCTGTGATAATTGATCAGGAACCTCCCCGCCTTCTTTCCGCTTCAGCTAAATCTGCTCATCTGGTAAGCCTAAAATTTTCTGAAGGGGTTGAGAAAACATCCTCTGAAAATATTCAGAATTATACGGTTAATCCGGATACCGGAACCCCCGATTCTGCCAAAAGATCAGATATATACCCGGACCGGGTGGAATTATACTTTGGGGGAGGGCTGGAAACAGGCGTATTGTACACGCTTACCACAAGAAATATTGAGGATTTTACAGGAAATGCCATGCCTCCGGAAACAGCTGAGTTTGCCTGGTATCCCGGCCAGACCTGGGATATCGTGATCAACGAAATCATGGCTGATCCCGCTCCTGTAGTGGGATTACCTGATTACGAATACCTTGAGCTTTATAACAATTCCGGATTACCTGTGCCACTAACCGGCTGGAGTCTGATATTAGGATCAACTGTAAAAACTTTCGGGGAAGTCATCCTGCCTGCAGACGGATACCTGATCATTGCGGATGATGAAGCCGAAAACAGTTTCGCCACCTTTGGTGCCTTTTACGGATTTACCAGCATATCCCTCTCAAACGAAGGAACGTCCGTTACCCTTGTGAATGCAGAAAACCGGGTGATCCATCATGTATCGTATAATACGGAATGGTACCATCATGAGGCCAAGCAAGATGGCGGATGGTCGATGGAATTGATGGATCCTCTGAATCCCTGCAGTGGAAAAACCAACTGGCAGGCTTCAGAAAACTATTCCGGAGGCACGCCCGGCTCCCAAAATTCGGTGTATCAGGCTAATCCTGATGAGACTACCCCAAAAATCAACCGGGTTACGATCAATTCAGAAACCCGGATTACCGTTTTTTTTACCGAAAGTATGGACAGCCTTACCCTGCTCAATCCCAATGTTTATCTTATTGATCAGAATGTTGGAAATCCATTGGCCGTACAGTTGGTACCTCCCGAATACAACAGGGTGATCCTGCTTCTTTCCGATTCATTGAAACCCGATATCGGATACCATCTATCAGTGGACTATAGCCTGTCGGATTGTGCCGGAAACATTATCGGACAAAGCGCCGCAGTAAGGTTTGGCTTACCTGTACCGGCAGTACCCGGAAATATTGTGATTAATGAAATCCTTTTCAATCCCCGGGACGACCTGTATAAAGGGGTTGATTTTGTGGAGTTGTTTAACCGTTCCCCAAAAATCATCGAACTGGGTCAATTGATGCTCGCTGGATTCGATACGTTGTATTATGCGGTGGCTCAGCCTAAAGAGATTACCAGTGAAGGCTTTTTGCTGTTCCCGGGCGAGTTCATGGTACTCACGGAAGACCCGGAAATCGTTAAACTACAGTATTGGAATGATAATCCAGATCAGTTCCTGACCATGGAATCGCTGCCTGCGTACCATAACGAACTTGGTACGGTGGTTCTGTGTACCCGTGGATTTGAGATTATCGATAGGGTCAGATATTCCGAAAAAATGCATTTTCCTCTATTACTCAGTTTCGACGGAGTTTCCCTGGAAAGAGTAAACCCGGAGTTATCATCCGACCTGAAAACCAACTGGCATTCAGCGGCGTCAACTGTTGGTTTTGCCACGCCGGGTATGGAAAACAGCCAGTACCGTCCCGGGGATTTATCGAATGAAAACATTATAGTGGAACCCGAAATTTTTTCACCCGATAACGATGGGCATCATGACTATCTGAATATTCATCTGACCCTCGATGATCCGGGTAATATGGTGACCATTACGGTATTCGATCAAACAGGTACAATGAAAAAGCAACTGGTTAAAAATGAGATGGCCGGGATTCACAACTCCTGGTCCTGGGATGGTACCAATGATGAAAACCAGAAAGAAGCTACCGGTATTTATGTTCTGTTGATTGAGGTTTTTAATTTGGAAGGAAAAACCATCAGGATGAAAAAAACAGCCGTAAAGGCAAAATAACAGAGTAATTATAAAAATCCCGATTTAACCCCATTTATATGCATGATATAAATGGTTACGTGTAACGCCCTTCCGGCAGGAAATTAGAAAGCCTTCGGTGTAAAATCGTTCCTGTTGATGATGGTCTTTAATCCTTTGTTCAGTCTCTTTAGTTATCAGCCATAACTGCTGAAAATCAAGCGGTTGACCATAGGGGGCGGCAGGTTCGTTTACGGTATTCTGGTTTTCCATATTTTGGTTAAATTTTCGAATGCAAAATTAACCAAGTACTGGAATATACTGATTACGAACATGTATAAAGTGAAAACAACAATTGGCTGGAGAATAACTTTCAACTGTTGATCCCGTGAGGGTAAAAAAGGTTTTATAAGATTGTAAATGAATTTCTCATTGAGAATTAGCATTAAGCAACTGCACCATGGTTTTTATCCGCTCAGCATCGGTTTGGTTATGAGAAAACTCCGGTACAACGGGTGAACCACCCATATACACACCTACCTGCCTGAAAATCATCGGGCTTTCTATGGGCTTTTGACCGGTTACATGAAATTCGGTGGCTCCGGTTTGTTTCATCAGATCTACAATATTAGTTTCACGGATACCGGCTCCGGGCATCAGTATAATTCGTCCGGCAGCCTGTTGGATGAGCTGAGCAATTAATTCTGCGCCTTCGGGAGCAGAATTTTTCTGGCCTGCGGTCAGGATACGGTTATAACCCAGTCCGATTAAATCTTCCAAGGCCTGAAACGGGTCGCGGCACATATCGAATGCCCGGTGACAGGTAAGGCTCATCGGATACGCCAGATCACGCACCTTTGCCATCTTTTCCAGATCAAAGGTACCGTCAGGTTTGAGGAATCCCACCACGACCCCGTCGATGCCCAGTTCTTTACAAATCCTGATATCCTCGCAAAGAGTATCGAACTCCGGATCGGTATAGCAGAAATCACCTCCCCGGGGCCTTATCAGCACATGCATCCGGATAGACAGCTTTTCCCGGGTAAGTTTCAGGGCTCCATAGGAAGGGGTGGTTCCCCCGATAAAAAGATTTTCACACAGTTCAATCCTGTGAGCGCCACCCTGCTGGGCAGCTAAAGCCGAAGCCGGCGAATTGGCACAAACCTCAATTAAATACAACTTCGAAAAAATTATAAATTATAAAATTATAGGTTGCGATACGCAAAGGGTCAACAATCCGTAAATCGCAAATCAATTGCTAATTGCTAATTGCTAATTATACCGTGGCACTTTGGGCTTCCACGGAAGTGTCCAGTTTCTTAACCAGCCCCTGCAGAACCGTTCCCGGTCCCACTTCAATGAAGGTGCGGGCGCCGTCGGCAATCATGTTTTGCATGATCTGGGTCCAGCGAACCGGTGAAGTGAGTTGGGCTACCAGATTGGCTTTGATAATATCAGGTTCTGAAACCGGCTGGGCAGTCACATTCTGGTAAACCGGGCAGATCCCTCTGACAAATTTTGTATTTTCAATAGCTTCAGCCAGTTCGACCCGTGCCGGCTCCATCAATGGTGAATGGAAGGCGCCGCCTACTTTAAGGGGTAAAGCTCTTTTAGCGCCGGCTTCTTTCAGTTTAATACAGGCAAGTTCCACCCCTTCAACAGTACCGGAAATGACCAGTTGTCCCGGACTGTTATAGTTGGCCGGTACCACAATTTCTCCGTGCATTTCACGCAACACTTTTTCAACAGCGGCATCATCCAGTCCAAGAACGGCAGCCATAGTGGATGGCCTCACCTCGCAGGCTTTCTGCATGGCCATGGCCCGCTTGTAAACCAGGCGCAGCCCATCCTCAAACGACAATACTCTGGCAGCTACCAAAGCTGAAAACTCACCCAGTGAGTGACCGCCTACCATATCGGGTTTAAAATCCTCCCCTAAAAGACGGGCCAGAATCACAGAATGAAGAAAAATGGCCGGCTGGGTTACCCTGGTTTGTTTTAGATCGTCCTCTGTTCCATTGAACATCAGATCGGTAATACGGAATTGCAATATCTGGTTGGCTTTTTCGAAAAGTTCCTTTGCAGCAGGAAAACGTTCATACAGGTCTTTGCCCATACCAACAAACTGGGCGCCCTGTCCGGGAAATACGTATGCTTTCATAAAAATTATTGTTTTTTCTGAGTTGATTTATTTGCGGTTTCCTAAAAATCTTAATAAAAATAAAAAGAGATTAATAAAATCAAGGTATAAGGTTAATGCGCCCATAATCACCAGTTTACGGGTAACTTCAGCGCCATACTCAGCGCCCATACCAATCCGTTTCAGTTTCTGAACATCATAGGCCGTTAATCCGGTAAATATCAGTACGCCGATAAAGCTGATGATAAAGTCGAAGGCGCTGCTTTTCAGGAAAATATTAACAATACTGGCAATAATAATACCCACCAGTCCCATCAGCATGATGGAACCAAAGCGGGTCAGGTCGGTTTTGGTTGTGTAACCGGTAACGGCCATAACACCAAACATAGCCGAAGAAACCAGAAAAGTAAGAGCGATGGAAGCACCTGTATACGCCAGAAAAATGAAACTTAAACTCGCTCCCATGATGATGGAATATACAACAAACAAGACAGTAAGAGCCCCGGCGGATAATCTCTGAAATCCAAACGACATCAGCATTACAAACCCGATGGGAGCCAGTATAACTACCCAGCCCAGGGTACTCATCCCGGTTTCGGTAACCAGCAGGCTCATCAGTTCGAGACTCGATGAAAAATACCAGGCCACCCCGGCTGTAATCAATAAAGCCAGAAACATCCAGCTGAATACATTGGCAATAAAGGTACGTTCTAAAGCTATTGTTCCTGCTTCAGACCGGTAACCGGAATAATTGGTTTGATTCTGAGGTAACATCCTTAATCATTTGTTAATAATTGGCTGGCAAAAGTAATATAATTGTTGGTTTAACCTATTTGGTGGTTTAAGGCATGCCCATAACCATGACCAAAAAGATTTATAAATTTTTTACAAAGAAGAATCAACAAAAGGAATCATATTATAAAACATTTTGTAACACCATCGGCTCCTGATTAAAATTATATATATTTGCACACATTTTTTAACCCATGAAACTTTTATTACTCAGTAACTCAACCAATTCCGGTGACAGTTATCTCAACTGGCCCCGCAGTTATCTATCAGAATTCATAAGGAAATACAACATCAGGTCTGCCTTATTTTTCCCTTATGCCGGGGTGAATCTGGTTGAAGGATCGCTGACTGATTCCTATGATGCATATATGATTAAGGTTCAGAATGCATTCCAGGTATATGGGGTTGAAGTGATAGCAGCACACCTTTCCGATCCTGTTGAAATTACCATAAAAAAAGTCGATGCAGTTTTTGTTGGCGGAGGGAATACCTTTCACCTGTTTTTTGAAATGCATAAAGGACTGATGGAAATTGTAAGGAAAGAAGTATTGGCCGGAAAACCCTTCATAGGCTGGAGTGCCGGTTCCAACATAGCCTGCCCTACACTAATGACTACCAACGATATGCCCATTATTTTTCCGGGCAGCTTTAACGGTCTCAACCTGATCCCCTTTCAGATAAACCCGCACTATCTCGATGCACATCCTGAAGGGCACGGTGGCGAAACACGGCAGCAGAGGATTGAAGAATTTCTGACTGTTAACCGCCGCATGGCTGTAGCAGGCTTACGTGAAGGTACCCTGCTTGAAGTAGAAGGCAATCGGATTCAACTGAAAGGAGCCCGTCCGATGCGATATTTCAGGTATGCCGAAGAACCGGCGGAATATCATCCTGGTGACAATATTGACTTCCTTCTCGCTTAACCTGAGCTTTCATGAATTTCTGGGACGAAAGATACGCCGGCGAAGAATACTTTTACGGTCATGATCCAAATGTTTTTATTGCAGAATGTTTGTTAAACCAGCCTGAAAAAGGCAAAATTCTTTTTCCTGCTGAGGGTGAAGGTCGTAATGCAGTTTTTGCAGCCCGGCTGGGATGGGATGTGGATGCCTTCGACTCCAGTATTCAGGCCATGCGAAAAGCTCAGAATCTGGCAAAAAAACACAAAGTTATCATTACCTATTCCCTCGAAGATCTCAGAGAGTTCAAACCAAAACCGGACACTTATCAGGCTATTGCCTTGTGCTTCGTACATATGCCTCCCGAATTCCGTAAATCAGTTCATATGAACATGTTGGACGGATTGAAAACCGGGGGTAGGATTCTAATCGAAGCCTACTCCAAAGACCAGCTAAATTACAAAACCGGAGGCCCTGATGATGAAAACATGTTGCTCACCCCTGATGAACTGACCGCTGATTTTGACAGACTGAGAATTATTTATCTGGAAAAAAAACTCACTTTCCTTGCCGAAGGTAAACATCACGGAATCTCAAGCGTGGTGAGAATGATAGCAGAAAAACAGAAGACATAGGAAATATAAATCGGAAATCGGATATTTTCTTTGTACCTTTACCGTGTTAAATCCTAAACAAATTTTCCTATGAAAGTGATTTGCACGTTTCTGGCTTCCCTGATCATTTTCCTGAATTCCTCAACAGCCCAGACCTGGCTTCCACTTACCGAGGACCTCGAAATCCCATCCAACTCCTGGATTAAATTCCTGGGCGGCACCTATCTCCTGGGCGACTATGCCTCTGACGGCGTAATTCGTATTATTGGCAAGGAAAACATCATTCTCGACGGCGACAGTTGCACCGTTCAGGGAGGAAATTTCACCGGTTTTTTGTTCCTTATTGAAAACTCGAACAATATCATCATCAAAAATTTCGACCTGGTAAAAAACTACCGGTATGCCATCAAGGCTGTGAATTCGCATGATATTCAGATAAATGACAACAACTTTTCCTGGAATAAAAAAGATACCACCGGATGGATCAATGTATGGGGAACCGTAACCCAGGCACTTGGAGGCGGTGTTTTACTCGATCAGTGCAGCCGGTTCGAATTCTTCAACAACACCATGACCCAGCAAAACGACGGAATAGCCATGTATGACTGCGACAGTATTCATATATACCACAATACGCTTAACTGGAACTGCGGATTTGGTATCCGGATGAATTTTACCAATTACTGCTCCATTCACCATAATGATTGCTCACACGTGAACCGCCAGACCGACCCGAGCGACTGCGCCGCCATCCTGTTGATCGTAGCGAACAATAACCGCGTGGAATATAATGACCTGAGCTGGTCGGGAGACGGAATTTTTCTGGGCCAATATGAATACCACCACATTCCTAACCTCAACTATTTTGCTCATAATCAATGCTCCAACTCACCACATAACGCCATAGAAGCCACCTTTGCCGACGGAAATGTGTACAAACACAATTTATGCAACGACAGTCATTATGGGTTCTGGCTGGGTTATTCCTTCAATTCCGTAGTCGACAGTAACCAGATCATCGGCAATTATAACAGTGGCATTGCCATCGACCGGGGATTTCAAAATACCATCACCCACAACGAAATCAAACGGAATCCTTATGGCATCGAACTTTGGGAAGGAGGTACCATCCCGGGCTATGAAAACCAGTTTTCACACGATTATTATATCGCTGAAAATGAGATCATAGGGAACATCATTGGAATAACATCCAAAAAAACAGAACACCTTGTGGTAAAAAACAACCTCATAGCTTATAACCAGACCGAAGGAATTTACTTTGAAGGAGAATCATTTGATGACACTATTACCGGCAACCTTTTCAAACTACCAACCTTCTATCACATGAGAAGTACATCAGCCGATAACATTTACGCCGCTGATAACACTTTCATCCCCAGTGAGATATTCATGATCGGTAATAAAATTTCCGGAAACATTACCTGGAACCCGTTTGTGCCCGGGCCAGCTCCCGCCATTCAGTCGATTCCCCCGTGCGATATGGCTGAGCCTGATGCCAACTGGAATATGTACCCTGAAGTGGGGTATGGTTCCAGACTTACTGAAACCCTCGGATATGATTATGCGGATAAGGCCGTGGGACAGGCATCGGTAAAATTTGTTACCGGCAGGGGCTGGGATTGCGCTTTAAGTTTTCGTCCTGCTGCCGACTCTGTATCACTCTGGACGCTTTCCGAAACCGACACTCTATATATCTGGATGAAATGTATCAAGCAACCACAGTACGGATTTCAATTTTTTCACATCCGTGTTGGTAATTATACACAGGGTTATTATAAATATACTGCCAATGCCAATCTGCTTAATCAGTGCCATTTGCAATGGAAGCTATACAAAATCCCGCTAACCGGGAATGCCACCTTCGTAAGATCAGTATTGGGAAATATGACCCTTACGGAAGTAAATTATGTAGAGATTCATGCCGATACCTGGGATTATGGCTTTACTCTTTGGGTGGACGGAGTTCAGTTTGAACCGTGTACACCTACAGTAGATATTCCGGAAATTTCTGAATCTGAAACTTTCCGGTCGCAAATCTACCCCAATCCGGTTGCGGATCAGGCATATCTCACCTTTAATTCAGATGAAAATGAACCTGTAACATTGAATATCTATGATTTGGCCGGACGCATGTTAACAGCATGGAAAATACAGGCTGTTAAGGGAGATAACTTCATCCAGGTCAATACAACCGGATGGGAGCCGGGGATCTATTTCTACATCCTGACCGGGAAAAGCAGCAATGAAACCAGAAAATTCATCCTTTCAAGGCTGTAAAATTTTGCGTTAAATCCATTTACATGGCTAAGAAAATCCTGTATTCCTCTTTGTACCCTTTGTACCACCTAAGCGACTTTGCGTGAAACCGTACTGAATAGAGTTCCCGGTAGAGTAGAGCGGGAAGACCGGGAACAGCCTTCCCTACCCCCTCATCAAACCGTACGTGCAGTTTTCCCGCATACGGCTTTCCTATAAACTTCGTCGTTGACTTTCACAAGCGAACCG
>Ga0302250_1000077_pt1 | contig 151454 bp, 123 predicted proteins | sample AAG_RA_Asp_MG_FD_193536 | JGI IMG/M metagenome (GOLD analysis project Ga0302250, IMG submission 193536) | Enriched activated sludge microbial communities from anaerobic digester in WTTP, New Holstein, Wisconsin, United States - AAG_RA_Asp | ecosystem: Engineered > Bioreactor > Anaerobic >... | reverse complement strand
ACTCCGGTCAGCTCTTATTCGTTTCCATTTTCATGCTGACTTTCGTCTCTTTGTACCCGTCAAATTGGGAGTGCAAAAGTACACCCTTTTTCTTTTCTACCAAATGTTTTTGCAAAAAAAAATGAAAATAATTATTTATCCCTGATATACAGTACTTTAAAATATTTTTTTATTTTCATTTTATAGTAAAAAGACCTGATTTCAGGCATTTTTTGAAGTATTTTACCCGATACTTCATTTAATTTTATCTTAATTTTTAAATCATAGTTCCAATAAATACTAAAAATCAAGTCAGGTTTCAACTCCGGTTGCCTAGAAAAGTCTGATCTTCTGCATTTCAGAAATCAAATCCACAATCTCAACAATACCACCTCGCCTAACAAAAACAACAATGCCAGCAAAATAAACCATTTCCAAAGATGTATACCCTGGTTCATTTCATTAATTGTTTGCGATAAAGGCTTCTCACCGGCTTTAAGCAGGTTAAAATTGTTCAGATCAAACTGGCTCAACTGATCGCTGATCTCAGAAACTGACCAGGTACTCAGATCGGACTCTTTCCGGTTAGTATTGAATGAAAGTGGCAGAACTGTCTGATTATCGTTAATGAGACTATAATTTCCAACTTGTTTCAACTGGCGATGTGGAAAGATTAACAACCGGGAATTTACAATACGATTCTCCGGAATTACTTCAGTCTGCAGGTTTTCACTCCTGATCTTTAGCACCTGATCACCAGACGGAATTACTCCCGGAGCTTCAATAGCCTTATCCTCATCCAGAAAATAATAGGGCGTACCTGCCTGCCTGCTCAAAAATGCCAAACGGTACATGGTTGGTACAAACAGGGCATGCCTCGGAAAACTCGTAAAATCAATTTCAGGCGGGGAAACAAAAATATAGATATTTCCCCTTTCGTATTGAAAAGCGGAAAGAAATGGCTCACCATTCTGAAGGGTTATTAAATTGTCACCCAGACTGGTTAATGATGAAGTTAACCTGTAGTAACCAAACACATATGGTAAATCAAGTGGCATTGAAGTCTCCCTGGAACTGCCTCCTTTTTCAAATACATCCTGAAAAAGGCGGCTGTTCATGTTAATGGACTGACAACGGATTCTGGCTGTATCCCATGAAAGAAAGGTGGGGAGATTCGCCTGCTCAAACAGTTTTTTATAAGAGCCATACTCAATGATCTCTCCCGGGAAAACGGCCAGATTACCCCCGTTGGAAACATATTTATTAAGCTCGGACGCCAACCCGGTCGGGATTTCATTCAAACCTGACAATATAATAAGATCGTTGGCGGTAAAAGCGGAATAATTCAGACTTTTCACATGTACAGACTGATACCTGAAAGTAGAATCTGAGTTATAAAGACTTCTGAAATATTCATTATCGGTACTTTCATAAATGGTCAGCACAGAAATCTGCCGGTTAACCCGGAATGAGAAATACAATTTATCATCGGAGACAATGGGATAATCGCTGATTTCAAGAACACAGCGATGATCCCCGGTTTCTAGAACTGTAAAACTGACATCAACATCCACTGATGTATTTGCACCCACGCTAAAAGTAGTCAGACCCCTCTGGGTATTATTTATCATCAGTTTAAGAGGAATTTTCTCAAGTGGCTGATCGCTGATATTTCTGATCCTGGCAACCAGCTTCACATTTTGTCCTTTTTGCAATACCGGAGCATTAAACCAACAAGTATCAATAAACAAGTTGTTGGTTTGAAGTGCTTTAAGTGGTACAAGGCTGACTAATACGGAACTGTCATTTATCAAGTATTCAAAATCGGTGATGTTCTTTTGAAAATCAGAAATAATATAGGCTTGTTTTACATCAGCACCTGAAGAGTTAAGCAATTCCTGCTGGCGGGTATATATTTCTGAAAGATTTCGTCTTACCGGAGAATAATCGAGTTCATCAATGATTTGAAGTGCTTCATCCTTACTGACAAACCGCTGATACTTCCCCTCAAAATCATTGGTAAACACCTGATAAACATCCGAAGTACCATGAGCTGCAATGATTTCTTTGGATCTCTTTTTGGCTTCATCGAACAAAGCCCCATTTTCCTGACGAGCTTCCATGCTTAAGGAATTGTCGATAAAAATGCTGACTGCAGATTGTGCCCCGATTTTCTTCAGAGTGCCTGCTGCAGGAATGAACGGACGGGCAAAGGCCAGAACAATTGCCGTAATGGCAAGGATCCGCATGAGCAGAACCAGCAAATGCCTGACCTGCTTCTGTTTCTGAGTTTGTTGGTTGATTTCTTCAATAAACCGGACATTGGTAAAATATACCTTCTTGAAACGCCGGAAATTAAAGAGGTGTATGATGATCGGAATTCCTATGGCCAATAATCCAAACAGAAATGCCGGGTTTACAAATTGCATATCAACAGTTTTAAAAAGTATGTGAAAACGTGCAAAAATAGGGTTTATTTCGAGGAACAGAAATGAACGACTGACCAGGTAGCATCAACTTAAACAGATCTACGGATGAAACAAAGCCTTACTGGAAGCAGGAGTCTGTATCCGTGATATTCAATTACAGGTACTTCAAGACTCTATAAGATCTTAAGCCATCAAAGCAATATAAATAGGCATAAAGGATTCATTTCATCACTTTACCAATATTACTTCAAATTCTGAAGTATTCCCACAATTATCTTTAACTTCGATGATCAGGTTGTTTTTTCCACTTTGAACCTCATTTCCTACATCATAAAACAACAAATTGCTTTTAGGCTCATATTCCATAAGAATCCAGCGGCCGTTCAAGGTTGCCCGGTATGTGGCAATACCCGAGAAATCATCAGAAATCCGGAAACGAAGTTGCTTCAGCCCAGATATTTTTTTGCTGGCAGGCAGGTTAACAGCCCTTATTGAAGGTTTTATGGTATCAACGGCAATAAAATAGTCGCCAAAAGAACTGATGGCAGCCTCCAGAAATTCACCGGCCCATTTCCCGCCTGCATAAACCTTTTCGCCGTTCATTTTCTTTCGTGCCATGCAGGCAGCCTTTTTAAATTTTTCAGGAAGATTTTCCGGCTTTATTCTCAAAGTGGCTCGTTGATGTAATGGAACTGTTTCATAATGAATCTTATGCAATCGTGAATAAGCATTTCTGACTTCATCAGAGGAAGAATATGAGAAATGAATTGTATCATACAATGCGTTTTCCGGAATCCATACTTCTACATTATCCGATCTGAATTCATTATCCATATCGTACCGGAACAGGTTTTCGCTCCACCCTTCTGAAGGAAAATTACTCAAATCCGCAAGATTGGGAGGTTGGCTTTTTACCATAAAATTCAACACACTTTGGTTGCCAGATACATCATATATTTTCAACCGGATAGCATGAAGAAGGTCATCTCTAAAATCAATGATCCCATCATCTGTTACATTATTATAAATTGATAACCTGTTATTGGGTTGAAGCCGGGTTACCTGATACCAATCCTTCGACTTTACCACAGAGGCATAATCCACAAAACTATTGATAAAACGGGTTTCATCAAAGCCGATGCTGTCGATAATAAAAGAGAAGAAAAGCCGGTTATCAAGAAATACTTCTGCTTTATATAGTCCAAAAATATTGGGTGTATCATCCATTTTATCAGTCGCATCGAATCCCAGAAAAAACTTTCCGGCTATATAAACAGTATCATTATTTTTGAGGGAATACGAATTCTCCTTGCGGATTAAAGGAGCCTGAAAGAATCTCATCTTTCCGTTAATCATAGTTTTATAATCGGCCGGATAAATCCGGAACCCGTTTAAATCGGGAGGGATTTGATCAGGCATTTGAAAACCATGAAAGTAAGGATGTACGGGGTTGGATGAGCGGTTATCACGTATCTCGAAATGCAGATGCGGCCCGCCACTGCTGCCGGTGTTTCCCGACAGTCCTATCACATCTCCCTTTTTAACCTTTAACTGGTCGGTTTCAGGGAAGACTTCCAAAGTAAAACTTTCCTTCTCATATTGTTTATCGTGGACAAAAGTGGCAATTTTCCCGGAAAACCTTTGGAGATGAGCATAAACCGTTGTGGTTCCATTAGGATGAGTAAGATAAAGGGCCTTACCGTATCCTCCACCTGAGATATTGATCCGGCTTACATAACCATCGGCGGCAGCCAATACTTTCATTCCTTCCTTTTCACCGGTTTTGAAATCATACCCTGCATGAAAATGATTGGGACGAAGCTCACCATAAATACCTGATAATCTGAGTACACCAGTATCAAGAGGTGTTCCGAAATACCCTTTTTGCGACATCCCCTGTACTGATAAAAATGTTACGGCCAGGATAACCGGCCATTTGCCTACTCTAATCATTTAGTTGGAATTTCAATTTTTCAACTGCGTTTGGCAGCATTTCCATGGAGGTTAAAACAATATCGGCCAACTCATAAATTCCGGGCTCATCCTTTTCATTGAAGAGTATGGTTTTCATCCCCGCCTTTTTGGCTCCCACGATATCTTTATCATACAGGTTACCGATCATAATACACCGGTTGGCTCTGACTTTCAGCTGGTTACAGATACTCTGAAAGAACATCGGATCAGGTTTGGCAAAGCCAAGATCAGTAGATGAAAAGAAACGATGAAAATAGCGGTCTGCCCCTACCCTGCTTAATGCCAAAATCATGTCAGGAGTAGTTGAGTGACTCGCGCTGGTGGCTATGCAACAAAAGTAATCCGGAAAGAGTTGGTTAAGAGACTCTTCCATACCGGGAATCCAGTCAACCTGTTCCCAGTCTGACATTTTTCCGGGATATCCGTAATCGCGCATCACCGTATCGCCCCAGTCGAAGATCAATACATATGTTTCAGAAGATGGCAGCGATGGTTTCATTTTCCTGTTAATATTTTTGCAAAAATATTCATTCTTTTTAAACCTTGACTGTATAGGTCAGTCTAAACGGTTGTAACCAAATCCAATTATCATGAAAAAAATATCTTTCTTATTAGTAGCCTTTCTTATGTCTGGCATTTTGTTTATGGCCAGCAGCTGCAAAAAAAATGACAGCAACGATAATACAGAGCTTCAGACTTATAATGATGATGTGAATGCAGAATTTTTATGGGACGACGTACAAACCACCGGTGACGAAGCGGCTGAATATCTGTTCAACAATTTAAAAAATTCCGACGGATTTCTTTCCAAACTTGAGCCCTGCGCAACGGTAACTATCGATACCACGCTTGATCCCAGACTAATGACGATTGATTTCGGAACCGAAGACTGCCTTTGCAAAGACGGTAACTACCGGAGAGGTAAAATCCTGATCAGTTTCACCGGCAGGTATCATCAGCCCGGAGCAGTTATCATTACTACCTTTGATAACTATTTTATCAACTATAACCAGATGCTTGGCACGCAAACCTTTACCAATCATGGGAAAAATGAAAACGGGCATACCTGGTTTTCTACCGAAATAAACGGAACCATAATTTTTTCCGAGCAATTTGGAGGCGGAACTTTAACCTGGACCAGCGTAAATACACGCGAGTGGATTGAAGGGGAGAATACTCCGAGGTTCAGGGGTGATGACGTCTTTTTGCACCTTGGATCGGCTCAGGGAGTAAAGCCTAACGGGTTTGCATTTTCGAGGACCATTACAAGCGCCCTGCGTAAGGAAATCGGATGCCGTCATTTTGTCAGCGGAACCGTGGAACTGGTGCGCGAAGGCAAACCTACCCGTATCCTTGATTACGGCGAAGGCGCCTGTGATAATCTGGCCACCGTGACCATCGACGGGGTAACCCGGACTATTGTACTTCCTTAGTCTTTTACTAAAATTGATTTGAGGGATTGTTATGTAGAAATGACTTCATAATTAGTCTGAATAAATAAGCTCTGCGTTCATCTATGGAATCTGGTAAAATTAAAATTATTGATTAATTGAAATCAGATTCCTCACTTTGTTCGGAATGACGAGCAGTAACGTTTTTCTGGGCTTTCAATTTCCTTGTTTTTTTCTTATTTTCTATTATGTCTGGTGTGGTTGGTATGTGAGCTAAAACAGAAACAATTTGCTTATGCCCTGATGGATTTGTATCAGGAAAAGACAAGATAATTACACTGAGGAACACTGGGAAATACAATGAGTTACACTGAGCATTTTAATGTATTCTCAGTGTAACTCATTTTATTCTCTTGTAGTTCTCAGTGTAAAACATGCTATTCAAATCAATACTATTCCCAAAACTTGTATTTCCGCGTTTATCTGCGCAAACTGCGGGAAAATCATTATTGCTATGCCGATAAAACAATTTTCACAAAATCGGCTACTTTCAGGGAAGCTCCGCCAATCAGACCACCATCCACATCGGGTTGTGAAAACAGTTCGGCTGCATTCTGGGCATTACAACTGCCGCCATACAATATTTTCAGATCACCGGCAACAACCTCCCCATATTTTTTGGCAATAATCTTACGGATAAATTCATGCATTTCCTGCGCCTGGGCCGGAGTGGCCGTAACCCCGGTACCAATGGCCCAAACCGGTTCGTATGCAATCACTATTTTCCGGAATTCTTCTTCAGGCAAATCAAACAAACTTTCGTTCACCTGCTGTTCCACCAGTTCAAAGTGCTTTCCGGCGTTGCGGGTTTCAAGCAGTTCACCTATGCAGAAAATGGGCGTCAGTCCGGTTTTTAACGCGGCTTTTGCCTTTTTGGCCAGTAACTCGTTGCTTTCGGCAAAATACTGACGGCGCTCGGAGTGCCCGATAATCACATACTTAGCCCCGCTCGAAAGAACCATGGGCGCTGAAATTTCACCCGTAAAAGCGCCTTTATCTTCATAATGGCAATTCTGGGCGCCCACATAAATGCCATGAGCACCATCAGTCATGCCGGCGGCCAGATTGAGCAGATAAAACGGCGGGCAGATCACCACGTCGGTTTTGTAGGTATAAGTTTCAGGATTCTTCAGTTCATCCAAGATTCCTTTAATCAGCCCTTTGCCTTCACCCAGGGTCATGTTCATTTTCCAGTTTCCGGCTACGATCTTTTTTCTCATAGTTTTAAAATTTTGCGCAAAAATAGAAATATCCTGTTCAATTTTCCGGAGGATATAGATGAATGATCTTTTTTGTTTCAAACCATGGTTCAGGAAATACTTCACTAAGCTGATTAATTTTCCAGTTCCATGGGATGGTGCTCAGTTCTTCATCAAAATCGCCCCCTTTCAGGTAAATGATTCCATTCGGGAAATCGTTGATACCAATCGTTTTTAACCTGTCTTTCAACCAGTTGAAAATTTCAGGCAGGTTGGACAACGCTCTTCCCACGGCAAAATCATATTTTTGTCCGATATTTTCAATCCTGCTGTTGATCACTTCCACATTTTTCAACCCAAGATGTTCTGCAATACTTTGCGCCACCTTGATTTTTTTGGCAATCGAATCAGCCAGAAAAAACTGTACCTCCGGAAAAAAAATGGCCAGGGGGATCCCGGGAAATCCTCCTCCGGTGCCGGCATCGAGCACGGTTGTTCCCGGTTTGAAACGATAAAAACAAGCGATGGACAGCGAATGTAAAAAATGATGTTCATAAATAAACTCAACATCTTTACGGGAAATCAGATTTACTTTCGTATTCCAGTACTGGTACAGTTCTGCCGCTTTCACGAATAATTCAAGCTGGAAATTAGTCAGCTCAGGAAAGTAAACATTCAGGTTTTTCATGGGGCAAAGATACATGGAATTCGATTGAGCTGTCAAGCATACCGGGCATGGAATAATTTTAGGTTTACTGGTAAAATAAGGCGATTTCTTCATAGTTTTGGCGTTAAAACAGAAAAATCCTTCACATGAAAGCATTCCTGGAGCGACTGGCCGAAGACATTTATCTTAAAAACAGGCATATATTTCACAGAATTTGTGTTGTTCTGCCAAGCCGCAGGGCCGGTTTGTTTTTGAAAAAGTACTTTTCGGGGATTATTACGCAGCCTGTTTGGCTTCCGGCAATTTATTCCATTGATGATTTCATTGAACAGCTTACTTCGAAAAAAATATCCGATCCATTAGATTTGCTTTTCGAGCTTTATGAAATTCATAAAGCGAAATTTCCGCACGACAATCAGCGCCCCGAATATTTTCTGAATCAAGGCCTTATGATTTTGAGTGATTTTGATTCCATTGATAAAAGCCTTTCAAATGCCCGGGAAGTGTATACATGGCTCACCAAAACCAAAAGGATTGAGACCTGGAACCCGGGTAAACCGGAACTCACTGACTCTCAAAAAAAGTATCTCGAATTTTTCGAATCCTTATACGATTATTATCCTGTTCTTAAGGAAAATTTAATCCAGAAATTAATGGCATATCCCGGAATGCTTTATCGTGAGGCATCCCAAAATCTGGAAAGCGGAACTCTGATACACCGGTGGGAAAAGGTGATATTTGCCGGGTTTAATGCCTTGTCGAAATCTGAAGAAAATATCATCAAAAACCTCATAAATCAAGATAAAGCCGAGATTTACTGGGATGCAGACAAATACTACATGGACATTGATTTTATGGAGGCCGGTCAATATCTGCGAAAGTATAAGTCCGTATTTCCCGGTTTCCAATGGATTGACAATGCCCTTACCCGTGAGGAGAAAAATATTCAGATCACCGGTATACCATCTGATATTGGAATGGCCAAACTGGCCGGCCATCTGGTGAACTCCATGATCTCCTTTAGTGATGGTAAAATCCGGGAAAGCATGGTGATTGCCCTGGCCGATGAATCCCTGCTCATCCCCCTGCTCAGCTCGTTACCCGAAAGCGCCGGCAGATGCAATGTAACGATGGGCTACCCATACACAAATACTCATTTTCATGAATTCATCAAACTGGTTCTGGATATCCAGGGGAAGCTTGAAATCCAGCAGGTTTATTCCGGTCAAGGTGAATTGGCCATTCCTCCGACTGACCTGTACAGATTTTTAAAGCACCCGTTATTATCAGTAAAACTTAGCCCGACAGATCTGAATTTGTCATTAAATACTCTAATCACAACCCGGGCAGGTTTTCAGAAATCAGCAATTACAGATGATTTGGGAGTCCGCCAGTTTATTGAAGGCTGCCTTTGGCCTGATTCTCCCACCGCTTTGCTCGATATTATGCTACAGTTTATTTTTAATCTTGTAGATCCCGAAGCTGTGAATGATGAGAGAGTTCATACTGATATCGAATTTGCAGCAACCACACACCAAATCCTTACCCGGTTAAAGAAAACACTGGAGAGATACCCGGAATTTTCGTCCTTTAAAACGTTAGGTTTGGTTTACAACCAGCTGTCAAAATCCATCAAAATTCCTTTTTACGGAGAACCCCTATCCGGTTTGCAGATCATGGGAATGCTCGAAACCCGGGCTCTAGATTTCGAAAACGTGATCATTCTCTCGGCCAATGAGGACCGGTTACCTAAGGTTAGCCGGACGGATTCGTTGTTACCGGTTGATATCCAACGGGCATTTGGTATACCTACATACCGCGAACAAGCGTCAATATACGCCTACACTTTCTACCGTCTGATACAGAAAGCCCGAAATATTACCATTTTTTACAATGCGGCTGAGGAAAACACGAATGTGTCAGAGAAAAGCCGTTTCATCCGGCAAATAGTGCAGGAACTGCCAAAAACAAATCCCAAAGTAAGCATAAATGAGACTATTCTGGCCATCACACCTGATTTATCATTGTCGGTATCACCTTTGACCATTGAGAAGAATCCGGAACTGATGAAATTATTGAAAGAAAAAGCGGTAAAGGGATTGTCTCCTACATCTCTTTCAACCTATATACAATGTCCTTTAAAATTTTGTCTGAATGAACTATTGTCCGTCCGGGAGCCTGAAGAAATTGTAAATCAGATGGATGCAGCTACATTTGGGAAAATCACCCATGACGTATTGAATAGTTTTTATCAGCCCTTTGTGAACCAAGCACTGAATCCAGAAATGATGGATAAAAATCTGAAAAATATTGGGAAGCTAACTCAGGAAACCGCTAAATATCTGAAGCCCGCGTTCAGTTACAGTCATGGGAAAAACTATCTTGATTTGTTTACTATTGAAAAAATTTGTGAAAAGATCATCCGGAAAGATATTGATTATGTCACTGAAAAAAAGCATGTAATCATCACTGGTTTAGAGATTGAATACAAAGATATTATAACAATCCCGTTAGATGACAGCACATTGAAAGTAGTGGTTAAAGGAAAGCTTGACAGGGTTCAGCAGGAATCCGATCAGGTCAGGATTATCGATTACAAAACCGGACGGATAGAAAAGAGGGATCTTATGGTAAAAGAACTATCCACCCTTACTGACTCTTCCAAAATGCACAAAGCCTTACAACTGGCTATTTACGAATGGCTGTACCGAAAGAAAAACCCGGAAAAGCATTTTGTAACTGCCTCCATCCTGCCCATGAAAGACATTTCGGAATATTTAATAGATCTTGAAATAAAAGATATTGTCAGCCCTGAAGAAAAGACCGGAGTCATTGAAGAAGAAATCAAAGCAGTTCTGCAACAGATATTTGATGTTTTATTACCTTTTGCCCAGACTGAGGAAATTCAGAATTGCCGGTATTGTGAGTTTGCCACTTTATGCAGCAGAGAGCAATAACCAATTCGTTATCCGGCGCTGAGAACATGGTGAAAGCTTTATTGGTTTTAATGAAGTCAGTATCTTTAATAGTTCACTTTTACGTCAATAAAAACAGGTAAATGATCACTAAAACCACCATGGTATTTGAAGCCTGTGAATGTGCGAAACGGTTGTACGCCAAGATCGCCCGGATCGGGTTCGAGCAAAAAATCCTGCCGGAATATAACGGCCTTACCGGCAATCCTTAGTTTGGCTTTAGGCGAAATCATCGGGCGTGAAACAATGATCTGGTCGAAAATACTCCATTGAGTTCCGTGTTTCAGACTTCCGCGGGTCCAGTCGTTACACAATGGCAACATCAGATTATATAATGTATAATCATCACTCAGCTGATCTGGTTGAGCCGCTTTCAAATGATTGATGAGACTTTCATCAAAAGGATCATCATTCAGATCACCCATAATAACAATGCTGGCTACTGAATCCACCTTCATTAAGGAGTCAGTAATACTTTTTACCAGTGCAGCCGCCTGATTCCTCTTATCCTGAGTCTCTAACAATCCTCCATATCTTGACGACCAATGGTTAACAAAAATATGAAGGGTATCTTTCATCGAAAGCAAGCCTTTTACATACAGAATATCCCTAGACCGGGAGACAAAATCGGCGCTTTTGTACATTGGGATTGGTTTTGAAAACAATGGACGGAACTTTACGGGATCATAAATGAGGGCACAATCCACACCCCGCGGATCGCCTGATTCATAATGGATAAACCGGTATTTATGGATTTTCAGAGGGGTGTCAGATATCAATTTTTTCAGAACATACTCATTTTCAACTTCACACACTCCCAAAATAGCCAGAGATTGCCATCCTCCAAGAGCCATGATGGCTTTCGACATATTGCCCAGCTTTTCGTAAAACTTTTTTTGCGTCCAGCCTCTCATGCCTCTGGGTTGAAACTCTTCATCGTTTTTCAGCGAATCGTTGAAGGTATCGAACAGATTTTCAAGATTATAAAAGGCAATCCGGTGGCATTGCCGGTTGCAGGAAAATGTGTCCTGAACAGATTGTGAAGAAGCGCTGACAATATAGAGTAAAAAAAGAATACTGGCTGTTAACCGCTTCGAACCAATCTTCAATAAATAGAAGATATAGATAATGGTGGTCGTTTTCATGTTACCCGAATTTTGGTGCAAATTAAAAAAAAGGATCCTACATCTTTTCGAAATAAGAATGTTATATTACAAATTACTGATTTCTATTCGTTTATTCACCATACCTGCTATCCTGGGTTTTAACGGATTTCTTTATAAAGTATTCAGCCTGTGCCACCAGCATACCGGCCAGAGCTAGTCCGCAACCCAACAGGGTTCTGGCTGATACGTCCTCACTCAGGAGGAGCCACCCGCCCAGCACAGCAAAAACCGATTCAAGGCTCAGAATAATAGCTGCATGCCCAACCGGTGCATGACGCTGTGCCACCACCTGCAAAGTGTAACCCACTCCTGCCGACATCAGCCCTCCGTATAAAATAGGATAGGTAGCATCGAATATGCCATCAAAGGTTTTGGTTTCAAAAGCCAAGGCCGGAAAAATACTCAGAACAGCCACCGTGGCAAATTGAATGGAAGCAATCGAAAGAGGATGCATGGAGGATGCATTGTTACCAATATATATAATGTGTGAGGCCCAGAAAACTGCGCTCAGGAAAACCATAATATCCCCGGGGTTGATGGTAGGTTGGTCACTTACACTGAGAAAGTATAGGCCAATAAGTGCCATTATGGCCCCGACCCAGACATAAAAGGTAGTGTGGTGTTTAAGAAAAATACCGAAGACAGGAACCAGGATCACTGCAAAACCTGTCAGAAAGCCTGCATTTCCTGCAGAAGTGTACACCATCCCGATTTGTTGCAGGGTGGCTCCTCCAAAAATGATCAGCCCGGCAATGAACCCAACCTTAATATGCGCTTTTACATTATGTTTTGTATGAAAGACTGATTTTGTCAAAAAGATAAAAGGAATCAACACCAGACTACCCATAGCAAACCTCAGTGCATTAAAAATAAACGGACCAACATGGTCCATCCCAAGCCTTTGGGCCACAAAGGCAAAGCCCCACACCGCTGCGGTAAGCAACATAAGGAGATCATATTTTAAGGCGTGACGCATTTCAAATCAGCGATTAACAATTAGCAATTAATGAAATTCTAAATTATCGATTGATATACAATTCGTTAGATTAGGAAAATGCAGTGAAAGAGCAATTTGCATTTGAATTGTCACATTGTCGAATTGTCATATTGTCTAATTGAATTTGTATTTCATTTCTAAATTTTAAAATATTAAAATATTAAAATTGATTATGACTTGTAGATCAAAGATGTAGCCTGAAGGCCTTTTACATTTCCCCGTGTTCCGTTCTACGGATGATTTCATTCTGCAGGTCCTCACCAAGATCATTGAAATAATCACTGTAACCGGCAACCCTTACAATCAGATCGCGGTATTTTTCTGGATATTTCTGAGCATCCCGCAGTGTATCGGCCGAAACCACATTGAACTGAATATGATGTCCGTCCATGCTGAAATAGCTTCTGACCAGGCTGCCCACTTTTCTGATGGAATTTTCATCCTTAAAGAATGACGGGGTAAACTTTTGATTCAACAAAGTACCACCGGTTTTCAGGTGATCAATCTTAGCCGCTGATTTTAACACGGCAGTCGGACCTTTGGTATCAGCGCCCTGAACCGGGGAAATCCCTTCAGACAATGGTTCTCTGGCTTTTCGTCCATCCGGTGTGGCGCCAATAACGCTTCCAAAATATACATGGCAGGTCGTTGGTAACATATTAATGCGGTAAGTACCGCCACGAGGCGTTGGACGTCCGTTTACCGCATCATAAAATGCATCAAAAATCATCACAGCATGGCGATCGGCATAATCGTCATCATTACCATATTTCGGAGTTTCATAGATCAGACCGAAACGAAACTCTTCCTGCTCCCCAAAATTACTGCCGAGCATCTTCACAAAACGGTCCATCGATAAGGTCTGGTTATCGAATACATGGTATCGTAAGGCGGTGAAAGCATCGGTGAGCGAACCAAGTCCGACTCCCTGAATATAACTGGTGTTATACCGGGCGCCACCTGCGTTGTAATCTTTGGCGTTACCAATGCAATCGTCGATAAACAGCGACAGGAACGGAGCCGGCAAATACTGGGCAATCACCTGGTCGATCACATTATTACCCCTGATTTTTATATCAATGAAAAACTGAAGTTGCTTTTTCCAGGCATAAAACAGCTCTTCAAATGACTTGAAACCGGACGGTTTACCGGTTTGCAGTCCAATCTGTTTACCTGTTCGCACATCGAAACCATCATTGAGAGTAAGTTCAAGTATTTTCACCAGATTAAAATATCCGGTCAGAATGTAACATTCTTTCCCAAAAGCACCGGTTTCCACACATCCGCTGGCGCCGCCGTTACGGGCATCTTCAATGGTTTTACCCTGACGAAGCAGTTCCTGAATGATGGCGTCCGTATTAAAAACCGAAGGCTGGCCAAAGCCGGTCTTCACAATATGCAAAGCTCTGTGTATGAACTGGTCGGGATTCTTCTTGCTTACCTGCACCATCGAACTGGGCTGAAGGATACGCATTTCTTCAATTACATCCAGCAAAATGTAGGTCATCTCATTTACTCCGTCTGAACCATCAGGTTTTACCCCTCCGAGGTTGATGAGGGAAAAATCGGTGTAGGTATTGCTTTCCAGCGCTGTTACTCCCACTTTTGGCGGGGAAGGGTGGTTGTTGAACTTGATCCAGAAAGCATGTAGTATTTCGACGGCTTTTTCTTTTGTCAGAGACCCCTCCTCAATACCCTTTGTGTAAAATGGGTAGAGATGCTGATCAAGCCGGCCGGGGTTGAACGAATCCCAGGGATTTAATTCGGTAATTACCCCAAGATGAACAAACCAGTAATATTGCAGTGCTTCATGAAAATTCCCCGGAGCATGTTCCGGTACATGGCGACAGATTTTTTCCAATTCGAGCCATTCCGATTTCTGAACCGGATCGGCTTCTTCAGAGGCCAGTTCAGCTAATTTATCCGCATGGCGTCTGGCATATCTGATCATAGCACGGGCCGAAATTTCCATGGCATCCAGCTCTTCTTTCCTGGCAAGGGCATTTGCATCATTCATAAAATCGATTGACTCTCTTGAGTGTTCAATTTCTATAATGATGTCTTTCAATCCTTGGTGATAGATTTTATCGCCCAGCACAGTATGTCCCGGCGCCCGCTGCTCCTGAAATTCGGTAAAAACCCCGGCCCGGTATGCATCAAGCCATTCAGGGGTCATCCGTTTCATCACCCTTTCACGATGGGTTCGTCCCGACCAGAATGGAATGATCTTATTCTCGAAGGCTTCACGGGTATCATCATGCACTTTAAAAGATACTTTCTTTCGGGTATCCAGTATTTCAAGGTCCTGCATGGAATGCACACAAACTTCCGGATAGGTTGGGGTAGCTTTGGGGGAGGGACCTCTTTCCCCGACTATCAATTCACCCCTTCCTATGTAAATTTGTTTGTTTAGCAGCAAGTATTCGAAAGCCAAAGCTCTGGCCACAGGTATCGACACCTGCTCCACAATTCCTGACTGGTAAAACTCTGTCATTAGCAAAGCCCTTTCCTCTGAAATCCGGTTGATGGCATTCAGGCTGTTATCTCTCAATTTTTTAATTCTGTCGGTCATGATGTTGAATAAATGATCGGTTAATTATGTAACGATTAATACTGCTTGTCTTAGAATCCGATGTTTACCTTGTATCCAATGGCAGAGAATTTTTGCTCCAGTAAAAAAAGAGACTCTGCCGAAACTTCAGGTAACTCATCAAATTCTTGAGAATTATACATTTTTGAATATTTATTTTTTGCTAAAGGATGGTAAGGTAAAAGACTGATATTATTAATATCTCCGGCAAGATCTTTCAATAAAACTGAAAGATCTGATATTTTTTGATCATCCATGGTGATGCCCGGAATTACCGGAAACCGGATAACAATGTCTTTCCTCCACCCAATAAGTCGTTTAAGGTTACTGATTATCAATTCGTTGGAAACGCCGGTATACTTAATATGATGATCATTATTGATAATTTTCAGGTCATAAAGAAACAGATTGGCTAACGATGCAATTTCATCCAGAATTTTAACCGGTGCATAGCCGGAAGTATCCACCGCCGTGTGAATCCCGTTTTCTTTACACTTTTCCAGAATCCGTTTCAGGAATCCGGCCTGCATCAAGGGTTCGCCCCCTGAAAAAGTCACCCCGCCTCCGGACTGATCGTAAAACTGCCGGTCAGGAATAATCTCAGCAAAAATTTCCTCCACCGTGTACCATTTTCCTACCTTTTGCTCTGTTTCAAAAATTCCCTCACCAACTTTTACATTCCTGGAATAGCACTCCACCTCCTTCGACTGACTCTCAGGATTATGACACCAGCTGCAACGGAGCGGGCACCCCTTGAAGAATACCGTGGTCCGTATTCCGGGACCATCGTTGATGGAAAAACGCTTTATGTCGAAAATTAAACCGCGCAAAACAAATTAGCAATGAGAAATTAGCAATGAGAAATTAATGTTGAATGTTGAATGTTGAATGTTGAATTTCAAATACAACTGTTAAAATATACCTGCAACCTGGGATCTTTAACCAACCCGGATTGAAAGCATAATTTATAATGTGAAATTTATAATTCCCTCAAAGCATCCAGCACTCGTACAGGCCCCGTCCGTATTTATGATAAAGGAACAATTGAAAATGAGTGCAGTACACAGTTTTAAACCATTTAATTTTGTGGGCATTACAGGACTCGAACCTGTGACTTCCACCCTGTCAAGGTGACACTCTGAACCAACTGAGTTAAATGCCCTTTTAAAGCGAGGTGCAAATGTAGAAAAAAATTCAATTAAAAAAGTATTACAATCATTTTGCAAATCATTTGCAAACAGAAGCAGAATATTGGGTGCAATTTTGCAGTTGCAATTAATATACTGTCTGTTAACCTAAAAATCTTAAAAAAATGAAAACTATTCTGATTTTTCTACTGGTAGTGAATGGGTTCATCCTTCTGCCTCTGATGAGTACCGGAGGCGGCAGAAAATACATGAAGGAGGTTCAGAAAGCTTATAACCTCTGCGTGACGGGCAAGGCCAATGAAGCGAAACAGATTCTTGACAATCTCCTGGCCAGGGATTCCACCTTTGCACCGGCTCATTATGAAATGGCCAGACTAAAACATCACATGATGCTGGGTAAAGCCAGCAATGATTTTGACAAGATTCTTGCCGAATCGGAAAATGCGGTCCATTATGATCCGGAGAATGTAGTATTTGCCTATTACAATGCGCTGGCCTCGTTCTTTAAAACATTTATCAACATGCAAATGGAACAGGGAGATGTGAAAGCCGGCATTGAAAAAACATGTGGAAAGTTCGAGCATGTTTTAAGTCTGAAGCCTGATTATTATGAAGCCATGATGTACCTTGTTGAATTTTATGGACTTCTGCCGCCTGAAATGGGTGGCGACAGCACCAGGGCAGCTACCTATTCCCAAAAACTTTCGGAAATGAGCATTTATTATGGCTCAAAAGCAAGAGCCACCCTGGCACCCGAAAATTTCGACGCCGTGCAATTCTGGGAAAATCTTTTAAAGGATGACCCTGTCAATGCTGAATTATTGACTGAAGCCGGGAGAGCGTATCTTTACAGAGAAGACCCTGAAAATGCAGAAAAGTACTTTGAACAGGCTGTACAGATCAATCCTGCAAAAAACATCCTGACACTTGATCTTGCCAGGTTTCACATCTACAAAGTGATGGCGAACAGGGAACTTGCCGGTACTGAACTGCCGATCGCTAAAACATACCTCAAAAAATTCCTGAATAGTAAACCGATGCCCATTGCTCCGCTTCGCGCCTACGCTACCGGACTTATGGCACTCACTGAAAGATTTGAAGGAAATGAAACCGCCGTCATAAAATTACAGAATGATGCAAAGGCGATTGATCCTTACTACTCGACGGCTTCCGGCATACCAACGCTCTTACTGTTTGATCCGCCAGATCAGATCAGTCACCAGTATTTTTCATTTTTCAAGCCATTTTAATGCGACCCATTACCCGATTTCTCAATCAGAAAAAATGACCAGCGTACCTTAAACGGGGAAAATGAAGACTGGTCTGGATAAGTCAATGACTTCCAAATGACTTTTTAAATTTAAACGGGTTGGAGTACCTTTTCAACTTTCCATTATCTTTGGCGATTCAAACCAACAGAATTAAATAAATTGTCAAAATCGTCTTTGCAGGTATGAAAAAGTACTTTATCCTCTCCATCTTTTTAATAGGCAGTCTGGTTGTTTCTGCTCAACAAAATGACCGGAAAAAACTTACCCTCGACAACGTCTTTAAATCGAGAATCTTAAATATCAAATCATTATCCGGTGTTAAGCCCATGAATGACGGCGAAACCTATTGCCGCCTGGTAAAAGACTCTATTAATGTATACAGTTACAAAACCGGGGATTTGGTAAAAACGCTGGTAACGCGTAAAGATCTCATTCCTGAAGGAAAATCGGAACCTGTTGATATGGGCGATTATTTCTTCAGCCCCGGCGAAACCAAAATCGTTTTTGCCACCAATACCGAACCTATATATCGCTACTCCAGTGTTTCAGATTTCTATATTTACGATCTCCCCTCAAAAAGGCTGACTGCTTTGTCAGAAAACGGCAAACAGCGCCTGGCAGATTTTAATCCGGGTGAAACCATGATCGCTTTTGTAAGAGGTAACAATCTCTGGATCAAAGATTTTACAACCGGAACTGAAACCATGGTAACCAACGACGGAAAACAAAACTACATCATCAATGGCACCACCGACTGGGTATATGAAGAGGAGTTTGCCATCACTAAGGGATTTTACTGGTCGCCTGACGGATCCAGAATAGCTTATATGCGTTTTGATGAAAGTGAAGTAAAAGAGTTCGTAATGCTGAACTATGGTGAACTGTACCCGGTAGAACACAGGTTCAAGTATCCAAAAGCAGGAGAAGCAAACTCTCTGGTTACTTTACACGTTTATGACCTCAAAACAGCTGAAACCAAAACCATTGACCTGGGTCCGGAAACCGACCAGTACATTCCGCGCTTTCAGTGGACCACACAAAGCCACCAGCTGGCTGTACAACGAATGAACAGACTGCAGAATCTGCTCGAAATTCTCCTTATTGATGTTAATACCGGAAAAACCGAGATTATTTATAAAGAGCAAAACAAATACTATATAGAGATTACTGATAATCTGACTTTTCTTAAAGATGGCAAACACTTCATTTTCACCAATGAAACCGATGGATTCAATCATATTTACATGTACGACATGACCGGAAAAATGATAAAACAACTTACCAAAGGCAACTGGGATGTTACAGAGATGAAAGGAATTGATGAAACCAACAGGCAGGTATATTATATGGCTGCACAGTCATCACCGCTAAACAGAGAACTCTGTGTTACCAACTTCGATGGAAAAATGAAGACCATCTCAGTTAAGGAAGGAACCGATCGTCCGCAGTTCTCCGCTACCTATAATTATTTTATCAACGCCTGGACGGATGCCAACACTCCGCCAGTAGTAACCGTAAACAAATCTGACGGCAAAGTGATCAGGACAGTATATGATAATCAACAGGTTATCACAACCATGAATGAATTTAATCTGCCGGTTAAGGAGTTTTTTAAATTCACGACTTCCGAAGGTGTTGAATTGAATGGGTGGATGATGCGTCCCCCTGATTTTGATCCCGGCAAAAAATATCCGGTATTGTTCAATATTTATGGAGGCCCGAATTCGCAAACCGTGTTGAACAGTTTTGGCAGGAGCCTTTGGGATCACTATCTTGCTCAGGAAGGGATCATTATTGTATCCGTTGATAACCGGGGAACCGGCGCAAGAGGTGAAGCATTCCGCAAAATTACCTATGGTCAGCTCGGAAAATATGAAACTATAGATATGATTGAATCGGCAAAGTACCTGGCTACCCTAGACTTTGTAGATGCTGAAAAAATTGGGGTTTTCGGATGGAGCTATGGCGGTTTTATGGCCGCATCGTGCATGACGGTTGGCGCTGATTATTTCTCCACCGGGATATCGGTGGCACCGGTAATCAACTACAGGTATTACGACAATATCTACACGGAAAGATACATGGGACTTCCCAGAGATAATCCGGATGGTTACGATAAAAATTCACCGATCTACCATGCTGGTAAGTTAAAAGGTAATTTGCTGATTATCCATGGACTTTCGGATGATAATGTGCATGCCCAGAATACATTTGATTTTTTCACGGCGCTGGTGGCAGCCAACAAGCAATTCGATATGAAAATTTATCCAAATTCCAACCATGGTATTTATACCGGAGAAAATACAACTTTCCATCTATTCTCAGGTATGACTGAGTATTTATTTAAACATCTGTTAAATAAGCAATTACCGCAAAAATAATATTTTGTCGAAAATTGTTGGACGATACAAAAAATAAATTAATTTTGCGCCCTAATTTCAAAAATTAACTGATTATTAATCAAATAAAAGGAAGTAAACATGATAATTGTACCTGTAAAAGAAGGTGAAAGCATCGACAGGGCTTTAAAAAAATTCAAACGGAAATTCGAGAAAACCGGTGTTGTCAAAGAATTGCGTGAACGTCAGAAATTCACCAAGCCTTCTGTAAAAAGAAGAGACGAGATCATAAAAGCCGTTTATATTCAGTCTCTCAGGAATCAAGAGGATACCATGTAATTTTACTTCCTGATCCGCAAACATTTTAGCAGGTAAAATTTGATTATCTCTGAAAGTTTTGTAAATTTGAGAAAATTTTAACTTGTTAGAATGGATCTTCTCCATTTCATTCAATATCTGACAGATGAAAAGCGGTTTTCGCCGCATACTGTCAAGGCTTACAGGAATGATATGGAGGATTTTTTTGTGTTCATTGAAAAGATGTATGGCAAAACGGAGATTCAACAGATTACTCATGTCATGGTGAGAAGTTGGATGGTTAGCCTGATGGACGAGGGGATATCAGCAAGGAGTATTAACCGGAAAATATCCACCCTAAAATCATTTTTCAGATATGGATTGAAAGCCAATACCCTTACATATAATCCCATATTAGGAATTACTACTCCAAAAATCTCAAAAAGACTTCCCGAATTTATCCCTGAAAAAGAAATCGGAATGATTAAACCTGAAGATTCAGGTGATGATTTTGACATTATAATATCAGACCTCATACTGTCCATATTTTACAGTACTGGAATCCGATTGTCGGAGTTAACCGAACTGGAGAATGATCATATTGATTTAGCCGCTTTGACGTTTAAAGTGAAAGGAAAAAGAAATAAGGAACGGATTATCCCAATTACCAGGCAGTTGGCCTTACAAATCGAAAAGTACCGAAGCTTCTGTACAGACCTGGATTTCGATTACGGAAATCAGCCTTTTCTGTTGGTTACTAAAAGCGGAACCAGAGTATATCCTAAGTTTATTTACCGGGTAGTTAACCGCTTACTCTCATCGGTTCCCTCATTGAGTAAAAAAAGTCCGCACATTTTACGTCACACTTTTGCCACACACTTACTGAACCAAGGTGCTGAGTTGAATGCCATCAAGGAGTTGCTGGGGCACTCCAGTCTGGCAGCCACTCAGGTATATACGCACAATTCTGTAGAAAAGTTAAAAAGAGTGTATCAACGAGCTCACCCAAGAGCCTAAAAAATTAAAAAGGAGTACTATTATGAAAATTGACATTCAATCGATTCATTTTAAAGCAGACCGTAAGTTAGAAGAATTCATCATTGATAAGGTCGAAAAGTTAAACAGTTTCTTTGATGGAGCATTAGGTGCGGAAGTCATACTCAAGCTTGACAATAATGACTCCAACGAGAACAAGATAGCAGAAATCAGGTTACTGGTGAGGGGTAATGATATGATTGCCAAAAAACAAAGTAAATCGTTTGAAGAATCAACAGACCTTGCTATTGAAGCGCTCAGAAAGCAGATCATTAAATATAAAGAGAAGATCAGGAAACACTAATCAGATTTTTTTTGATTTTTTTCAAAAAACATTTGGTAATCCAATTAAATATTCTAATTTTGCACTCCCGTTTTTCAGAGGGATGTTAAGCTCTGAAAATTAAGGGTAAGCAGTGAAAATTCTGCAATTTTCAGTTCATTAAAATATTGAAAATATCAAGCCGATGTAGCTCAGCTGGCCAGAGCAGCTGATTTGTAATCAGCTGGTCGGGGGTTCGAATCCCTCCATCGGCTCATGATATAAAAATTTTGGGGAGTTACCAGAGCGGTCAAATGGGGCAGACTGTAAATCTGTTGGCGCAGCCTTCGGTGGTTCGAATCCATCACTCCCCACAAAATTAATGCGGAAGTAGCTCATTTGGTAGAGCGAAAGCCTTCCAAGCTTTAGGTGGCGGGTTCGAGCCCCGTCTTCCGCTCTAAAACGGACAGATGCAAACTTACATATTACCTTTGTTGTGTTAAAATCTGATTCGATTTTTAAGCCGATGTAGCTCAGTGGTAGAGCACTTCCTTGGTAAGGAAGGGGTCACGAGTTCAAGTCTCGTCATTGGCTCCACTTTTAAAGATGACATTATTAAATTAAACACCTAAATATCTAAATCATTATGGCAAAAGAAAAATTCGATCGTTCGAAACCCCACGTCAACATAGGTACCATTGGTCACATTGACCACGGTAAAACTACGTTGACTGCAGCTATTACCTTAGTACTTTCCAAAGCCGGTCTTTCTGAAGTCCGTTCATTCGATTCCATCGATAACGCTCCTGAAGAAAAAGAAAGAGGTATCACCATTAATACTGCTCACATTGAGTACCAGTCGAAAAACCGCCATTATGCCCACGTAGATTGCCCGGGACACGCTGACTACATTAAGAATATGATTACCGGCGCTGCCCAGATGGACGGAGCTATTATTGTGGTGGCCGCTACTGACGGTCCGATGCCTCAAACCCGTGAACACATTCTTCTGGCCCGCCAGGTAGGTGTTCCCAAACTGGTTGTATTCATGAACAAGGTTGACCTGGTTGATGACGAAGAACTCCTCGAGTTGGTAGAAATGGAAATCAGAGATTTACTCACTTTCTACGGTTTCGACGGCGACAATACACCGGTTATCAGAGGATCCGCTCTTGGTGGTCTGAATCTGGAACCTAAATGGGTTGAAAAAATTGAAGAATTAATGGATGCCTGTGATACCTGGATTCCATTACCTACCCGTGATGTTGACAAACCTTTCCTCATGCCTGTTGAAGACGTATTCACCATCACCGGACGTGGAACCGTTGCTACCGGACGTATCGAGCAGGGTGTTATTAAAGTTAACGAACCTGTAGAAATTATCGGATTAGGTGCCCACAAAATGAAATCAGTATGTACCGGTGTTGAAATGTTCCGCAAGCTCCTCGATCGTGGTGAAGCCGGTGACAATGCTGGTTTACTGCTCAGAGGTATCGACAAGGATGAAATCCGCCGTGGTATGGTTATCGCTGCCCCGGGTTCCATTACTCCTCACATGCATTTCAAGGCTGAAGTCTATATCCTTAAAAAAGAAGAAGGCGGACGTCATACTCCGTTCCACAATAAATACCGTCCTCAGTTCTATTTCAGAACTACCGACGTGACCGGTGAAACTACCTTACCGGAAGGCGTTGAAATGGTAATGCCTGGTGATAATCTCACCATCGAAGTAAAACTTATTTATGAAATCGCAATGGCCAAAGGTTTAAGGTTCGCGATCCGTGAAGGCGGAAGAACCGTAGGCGCAGGCCAGGTAACCGAAATACTTGACTGATAAAAATAGGTGTTTGATTGTAGATTAAGAGTGTCCCGATACTTCGGGACGCTTTTCTTCTATAATCATTTGAAATACGGGTGTAGCTCAATTGGTAGAGTGGCGGTCTCCAAAACCGTAGGCTGTGGGTTCGACTCCTACCACCCGTGCAAATACGAAAAAATGTTGCGCACAAATGGCTAAATTTAAAATCCAAGAGTACATCCAGGAAAGCTATGATGAATTGATTCACAAGGTATCATGGCCAACATGGAGTGAGTTACAAAGCAGTGCACTGGTAGTATCCGTCGCTTCCCTTATAATCGCAGTAGTCGTTTATCTGATGGATATCGCATTCAGTTCATTGTTGACACAGTTTTATAAACTCTTCTAAATCACCATCCCTGGTGAAGTATTACAATTGATTGTTAATTCATTTTTTCATCCAAATCTACAGTTGATATGAAGGAGTCGGAAGACGTGAAAAAATGGTATGTAGTTAGAGCGATCAGCGGTAAAGAAAAAAAGGTAAAACAATACCTGGAAAGTGAAATTAACCGCCTCAAACTGCAGGACTATATATCACAGGTTCTTATCCCAATGGAGAAAGTTTATCAGATCAGAAACGGGAAAAAAGTAAGCAAAGAGAAAAACTTCTTTCCGGGTTATGTTCTTATTGAAGCTGCCTTAGTGGGGGAAATCCAGCATATCATTAAAAATTCACCGGATGTTCTTGGCTTTTTGGGTACCAAAGATACCCCTCAACCCCTCAGAGCTTCGGAAGTTAAACGTCTGCTTGGTAAAGTGGATGAACTGGCAGAAATGGGAGAAGAAATGAATGTTCCTTTCATTATCGGCGAAACGGTCACCGTTGTCGACGGCCCGTTCAACAGTTTCAGCGGTGTTATCGAAGAGATCAATGAAGAGAAAAAGAAGCTGAAAGTGATGGTTAAGATCTTTGGAAGGAAAACCCCGCTGGAACTCAGTTTTATGCAGGTAGCCAAAGAATAGTTGTTAAATATGAATCAGGGTAATTAATTCAAAAGAAAAATGGCAAAAGAAGTAACTGGTGTAATTAAGCTGCGTATCAAAGGTGGAGCCGCCAACCCTTCACCCCCTGTTGGTCCCGCACTGGGTGCCAAAGGGGTGAATATCATGGAATTCTGTAAACAGTTCAATGCCCGTACCCAAAATGTGGCAGGGAAACTGGTAACCGCCATGATTACGGTTTACAAGGACAAGACATTTGAATTTGTTCTTAAGTCGACACCTGTACCTACACAGCTTATGGAAATGGCGAAAATTCAGAAAGGATCACAGGAACCAAACCGCAAAAAAGTGGCAGCGGTTACCTGGGATCAGGTGAAGGAAATCGCCGAAACCAAAATGCCTGATCTAAATGCATTTACCATAGAAAGCGCCATGAAAATGGTGGCAGGTACAGCAAGAAGTATGGGTATCACCGTTTCGGGAGAACCCCCGTTTCCAGTTAATTAATGATTTTTGAACCCCTCTGCAAAGAGTAAAAACCAAATCGAATGGCACGTCTGTCAAAGAAAAGAAAAGAAGCTATTGCCAAGTTTGACCTCAAGGGTGTTTATGCTTTGGCTGATGCGGTAAAGATGGTGAAAACCATAACTTATACCAAATTTGATGCATCGGTTGATGTGGATGTCCGCCTCGGCGTTGACCCCAGGAAGGCCAATCAGATGGTCAGAGGGATTGTAACCCTCCCGCACGGAACCGGTAAAACCAAAAGGGTTCTGGTGCTTTGTACCCCTGATAAGGAAGACGAAGCAAAAGCCGCAGGAGCCGACCATGTCGGACTCGATGACTATATCCAGAAAATCAAGGAAGGATGGACTGATATCGACGTTGTGATCTGTACTCCCAATGTAATGCCTAAAGTAGGTGCGCTTGGTAAAATACTGGGTCCTCGTGGATTAATGCCAAATCCGAAAAGCGGAACTGTTTCTGTTGATGTTGGAAAAGCCGTAACGGAAGTAAAAGCCGGTAAAATTGACTTTAAAGTTGACAAAACCGGAATTATCCACGCCGCAGTAGCAAAAGTTTCGTTTACTGACGATAAAATTGTTGAGAATGCGAAAGAGCTCATTCAAACAATAGTTAAACTGAAACCGGCCGCAGCCAAAGGTACCTACATTAAAAGTATCTACCTTTCCAGCACTATGAGCCCCGGTGTTCAGGTTGAACCTAAATCAGTTTCACTGTAAAACATGGCAGCATTATGAAGAAAGAAGAAAAAACCCAATTGATCGATTCATTGGCAGCACAGCTTGAGAAAAGTGCCCATGTGTATCTTACCGACATCTCGGAAGTAAATGCAGAGCGCTCGAATCAGCTCCGCAGAATGTGCTTCCGCAGAAATGTGAAACTGATGGTTGTTAAAAACACCCTCCTGAAAAAGGCCATGGAGAAATCCGGTAAGGATTTCGCACCGCTTTTTGATATTTTGAAAGGGCATACTTCCATCATGCTTTCAGAAGAAGGTAGCACCCCCGCCAAACTCATTCAGGAATTCCGCCAACGTTTCAACGTTGAAAAGCCCATTCTTAAAGGGGCTTACGTACAAGAAAGCGTTTATATAGGTAACCATGAGCTCGATTCACTGCTCAACCTCAAATCCAAAGAACAATTGCTTGGTGAAGTTATCGGACTGTTACAGTCCCCCATGCAAAGAGTTATTTCAGGGTTGCAGGGTGGCAGCCACAAAATCGCAGGCATCGTTAAAACCTTATCCGAACGTGAATAATCACTACATCTCCAATCAAATAATCATCTTTTCGAATTACAATTAAATTACAGATAAAATGGCAGAATTAAAAACTTTAGCTGAACAGTTAGTAAACCTCACTGTAAAAGAAGTCAATGAACTGGCAAAAATTTTGAAAGAAGAATACGGAATTGAGCCCGCAGCCGCCGCAGTTGCAGTTGCCGCCGGTCCTGCCGCTGCAGGTCCTGCTGCCCCAGCAGTGGAAGAAAAAACGGCCTTCGACGTTATTCTGAAATCAGCCGGAGCCAGCAAACTGGCTATTGTTAAATTAGTGAAAGAACTCACAAGCCTTGGATTAAAAGAAGCCAAGGAACTGGTTGACGCTGCCCCAAAACCCATTAAAGAAGGCGTTACCAAAGATGAAGCAGAAGCACTGAAAAAACAATTAGAAGAAAACGGAGCTGAGGTTGAAGTTAAATAATCGATACGCAACTATCGTATAATCAGAAATATAGATACTATCCTCAGCGATAGTATCTGTATTTCTTTTTTCTATTTTATACAGTTTATTTAATTACAATCTAAAATTTTATCCCCTTGGCATCTCCACAAGTTGAACGAATTAATTTCGCCAGAACAAAAATAAAGGCAGATTACCCTGATTTTCTCGAAATTCAGCTCAAGTCATTCCAGGACTTTTTTCAACTGGACACAATCCCCGAAAATCGTATCAATGAAGGACTTTACAAGGTTTTTGCCGAAAACTTTCCAATCACCGACGCAAGAAACAACTTCGTACTCGAATTCCTCGACTACTACGTTGATCCTCCCAGATATTCGATGGAGGAATGCATTGACCGGGGTTTGAGCTACAGCGTTCCACTGAAGGCAAAACTAAAACTTTATTGCACCGATCCTGAACATGAGGATTTCGAAACCATAATCCAGGATGTATATCTGGGGCAGATACCATACATGACTCCCCGCGGTACATTCATTATCAACGGAGCAGAACGTGTTGTTGTTTCGCAGTTACACAGATCACCCGGCGTTTTCTTCGGTACCAGCCTTCACCCAAACGGAACCCAACTGTATTCTGCCAGAATTATTCCGTTCAAAGGCTCATGGATAGAGTTTACTACCGACATCAACAATGTCATGTATGCTTATATCGACCGGAAAAAGAAATTACCGGTCACCACTCTTCTCAGAGCCATTGGTTATGAGACAGATAAAGATATTCTTGAAATTTTCAACCTTGCTGAAGAAGTTAAAGTAAGCAAAACCAACCTTAAAAAAGTACTGGGTCGTACTTTAGCTGCCAGAGTTGTAAGAACCTGGCAGGAAGATTTTGTTGATGAGGATACCGGTGAAGTAGTATCCATCGTTCGGTCAGAAATGATCATCGATCGTGAAACCGTACTCGAGCAAAACCATATTGACCTGATCATTGACTCTAAAGTGGATAGTATCCTGATTCATCAGGAGGATGTCAACTTTACCGATTATGCCATCATATTCAATACCCTGCAGAAAGATACATCCAATACCGAAAAAGAAGCTGTAGAATTTATTTACAGACTTCTCCGGAATGCTGAACCTCCCGATGATGATACTGCCAGAAGTATCATCGAAAAACTCTTTTTCTCGGATAAACGCTATGATCTTGGAGATGTCGGGCGTTATCGCATCAATAGGAAACTGAATCTTGAAACCCCTGTAGATACAAGGGTTCTGACAAAAGAAGATATAATCTCCATCATAAAATACCTCATCGAACTTTCAAACCTGAAAGCCGATGTTGACGATATTGACCACCTGAGTAACCGACGTGTTCGCACAGTTGGCGAACAACTATATGCACAGTTCGGTGTTGGCCTCGCCCGTATGGCCAGAACCATCCGGGAAAGAATGAATGTACGCGATAATGAAGTGTTCACCCCCATCGACCTGATCAATGCCAAAACACTTTCATCGGTAATCAACTCATTCTTTGGGACGAATCAGTTGTCCCAATTTATGGATCAAACCAACCCTCTGTCAGAACTCACACACAAAAGGAGAATCTCTGCTTTGGGTCCCGGAGGTCTTTCCCGCGACCGCGCAGGTTTCGAGGTGCGTGACGTCCATTATACCCATTATGGACGGCTATGTACCATTGAAACCCCGGAAGGTCCGAATATCGGCCTGATCTCTTCACTTTGCGTTTATGCCAAAATAAACCGACTCGGATTTATCGAAACCCCTTATAAATCAGTTATCAACGGTAAAGTACAGCTTTCGGATCCTCCCGTATTTTTAACAGCCGAAGAAGAAGAAAGTAAAATCATTTCACAGGCCAACAGCGAAATTCTGGATGATGGCAGTTTTAAATTTGACCGTATTAAAGCCCGTTTCTTTGCTGATTATCCCATAGTTGAGCCTGAAAAAGTAGACCTGATCGACATTGCTCCAAACCAGATCGCATCCATTGCTGCATCCCTTATACCATTCCTTGAGCACGACGATGCCAACCGTGCCCTCATGGGCTCAAACATGATGCGTCAGGCAGTACCACTCCTCAATGCCGAAGTTCCTATTGTGGGTACCGGCCTGGAATATTCTGTTGCCGTTGATTCCAGAGTTCTGCTCACAGCTGAAGGCGACGGAATTGTGGAATATGTAGATGCCAGAGAGATCGTTATCAGATACACCCGCCATGAAGATGAAAAACTGATCAGCTTCGAAGATGACGTAAAGAGTTACGAACTCACTAAATTCAAAAGAACCAACCAGAATACTTCCATTAACCTGCGTCCTATTGTGAAAAAAGGATCAAAGGTAACCAAGGGACAGGTACTCTGCGAAGGATATGCCACACAGGGCGGTGAACTGGCTCTTGGCAGAAACCTCATGGTGGCTTTCATGCCCTGGAAAGGGTACAATTTTGAGGATGCTATTGTGATCTCTGAGAAAATGCTGAAGGAAGATCTGTTTACTTCTGTGCATATTGAAGAATTTACCCTCGAAGTGAGAGATACCAAACGTGGCCTTGAAGAACTTACCAACGATATCCCCAATGTTTCATCAGAAGCTACTAAAGAACTCGATGAAAACGGACTTATCCGAATCGGGGCTGAAGTAAATGAGGGGGATATCATCATTGGAAAAATCACCCCAAAAGGCGAATCAGACCCAACACCGGAAGAAAAACTTCTCCGGGCCATTTTCGGCGACAAAGCCGGAGATGTTAAAGATGCTTCCCTTAAAGCGCCCCCCTCCATGAAAGGGGTAGTTATCGACAAGAAACTTTTCTCCAGATCGGTAAAAGATAAAAAGATCAAGGAAAAAGAAAAGAATATTGTCGCAAAACTGGATGAAGAATACGAGAAAAGCGCCGCTGACCTGAAGGAAAAACTTGTTGATAAACTGATGATCCTGGTGAGTGGCAAGACCTCCAACGGAGTGTATGACAACTTCAAAAATGAAGTCATTCCGAAAAAGTCAAAGTTCACTCAAAAAATGTTGTTAGGAATTGATTATCAAAATATTAATCCCAACAAATGGACGCTTGACAAAGAAAAAAATGATCAGATCAAGGTATTGATCAATAATTATAATGTTAAGCATAAAGAAGTTTTTGGAATTTATTCGAGGAATAAATATGTGGCAACTGTTGGTGATGATCTACCAAACGGAATTGTACAGATGGCTAAGGTTTATGTTGCCAAAAAACGAAAGCTCCATGTGGGTGATAAGATGGCAGGACGTCACGGAAACAAAGGTATAGTTGCCAAGATCGTTCGCGAAGAAGATATGCCATTTCTTGCCGACGGAACCCCCGTTGATATTGTACTGAATCCCTTGGGTGTACCTTCACGTATGAACCTCGGACAGATTTACGAAACCATCCTTGCATGGGCCGGCACCAGGCTTGGATTAAAATTCGCCACGCCCATCTTTGATGGAGGTACTCTTGAAGAAGTCAACCAGTATCTTGAAAAAGCAGGTCTTCCCCACAATGGTAAAGTTTACCTTCATGATGGCGGAACGGGAGAAAGATTTGAACAACCCGTTACTGTCGGATACATTTATATGATGAAACTGCATCATATGGTTGACGACAAGATGCACTCAAGATCCATTGGTCCTTACTCCCTGATTACCCAGCAACCCTTAGGTGGTAAAGCCCAGTTCGGAGGTCAGCGTTTTGGTGAAATGGAGGTCTGGGCACTCGAAGCATTCGGTGCTGCCAATGTTCTTCAGGAGATTCTCACCGTAAAATCCGACGATGTGGTGGGCCGTGCCAAAACCTACGAAGCAATTTGCAAAGGCGACAATATGCCGGTTCCGGGAATTCCCGAATCATTCAACGTATTGATTCATGAACTCCAGGGATTAGGATTGAATATAAGCTTTGATTAAACAATTTTCAATCAAAAAAAATGGCTTTCAGAAAAGAAACTACATTATCCAGCTCGTTTTCTCAGATAACCATTAGCCTGACCTCACCTGAGACTATTCTCGAGAGATCAAGCGGCGAAGTACTTAAACCAGAAACCATCAATTACAGGACTTACAAACCTGAACGCGACGGACTTTTCTGCGAAAGGATTTTTGGTCCGGTAAAGGATTGGGAATGTCATTGCGGAAAATATAAAAGAATCCGTTATAAAGGGATTGTTTGCGACCGGTGCGGGGTTGAAGTTACTGAGAAAAAAGTGAGACGGGAAAGAACCGGTCACATTCAGTTAGTGGTACCCGTTGCCCACATCTGGTTTTTCAGATCATTACCCAACAAAATTGGAGCGCTGCTCGGAATACCCACCAAAAAGCTCGAAACCATCATATATTATGAACGGTATGTGGTTATCCAGCCCGGTATTCTTGCCGACCAGGGAATCAAATATATGGATTTCCTTACTGAAGAAGAATACTTTGAAAAAATGGAATCGCTTCCACCTGATCATCAATATCTTGACGATTCAGACCCCAGGAAATTTATTGCTAAAATGGGCGGTGATGCGCTGTATGATCTGCTTTCCAAAATCGATCTCGATAAAGAATCATTTGAGCTCAGACATAAGGCAGGACTTGAAACATCGTCGCAAAGAAAGCAGGAAATTCTGAAACGTCTTCAGGTTTTTGAAGCATTCAGGGATGGACAGAAAAGAATTGAGAACCGTCCTGAATGGATGGTGGTAAAAGTGGTTCCGGTTATCCCGCCTGAACTCCGGCCATTGGTGCCCCTGGATGGTGGCAGGTTTGCCACCTCCGACCTCAACGATTTGTACCGCCGGGTTATCATCAGAAATAACCGGTTGAAAAGACTTATTGAAATCAAGGCTCCTGATGTCATTCTGCGTAATGAAAAGCGGATGCTTCAGGAAGCAGTTGATTCACTTTTCGATAATTCAAGAAAAGCCAGCTCCGTTAAAACCGATTCCAACAGGCCACTGAAATCATTGTCAGACAGTCTGAAGGGAAAACAAGGCCGGTTCCGCCAGAACTTACTGGGTAAACGTGTTGACTATTCAGGCCGTTCGGTCATCGTTGTGGGTCCTGAACTAAAACTGAATGAATGCGGATTACCCAAGGAAATGGCTTCCGAACTTTTCAAACCCTTCATTATCAGAAAACTTCTCGAAAGGGGGATTGTTAAAACCGTAAAATCAGCCAAAAAAATTGTTGACCGGAAAGACTCCGTGGTTTGGGATATTCTCGAAAATATACTTAAGGGCCATCCGGTAATGCTCAACCGTGCTCCTACCCTGCACCGTTTAGGTATACAGGCATTCCAGCCAAAACTGATCGAGGGCAAGGCCATTCAGCTGCATCCGTTGGTATGTACCGCTTTTAATGCCGACTTTGACGGTGACCAGATGGCCGTCCACGTTCCGCTCGGAAATGCAGCCATCCTTGAAGCACAACTTCTGATGCTGGCCTCCCATAATATTCTGAACCCTGCCAATGGAGCACCAATCACGGTTCCTTCACAGGACATGGTACTCGGGCTGTACTACATTACCAAATCGATAAAAAGTACCCCCGAATTTAAGGTCAGAGGGGAAGGAATGAAGTTTTACTCTCCTCAGGAAGTGATCATTGCCTACAATGAGAGAAAGGTTGATCTTCATGCCATTGTTTATGTTAAAATACCTACCATTGAAAATGGAATTTTATCAGAAAAAATGATAGAAACTTCAGTGGGCAGGGTTATATTTAACCAGGTGGTTCCCAGAGAAATGGGATATATTAACCAATTGCTTACCAAAAAGGCCCTGCGCGACATTATCAGTGAAATCCTGAAAAAAGCCGGAACTGAAAAAACGGCCCAATTCCTGGATGATATTAAAGAGCTTGGTTTTATGTGGGCATTCCGCGGAGGATTGTCTTTCAAAGTTGACGATCTTATTATTCCGGATGAGAAAGCTGAACTGATAGAAAAAGCCAATGAAGAGGTTGAGGAAATTCTTCTCAATTATAATAACGGTTTTATTACCAATAATGAAAGATACAACCAGATCATTGACGTTTGGACACATACCAATTCCAGGTTGACCATGAAGGTGATCAATGAACTCTCTTCTTCACAACATGGTCTTAATCCGGTGTTCATGATGCTGGACTCAGGCGCCAGGGGCTCCAAGGAGCAAATCAGGCAGTTGTGCGGGATGCGGGGTTTGATGGCCAAACCTCAGAAATCAGGTGCTTCGGGGGGTGAAATTATTGAGAACCCGATTCTATCCAACTTCAAAGAAGGTTTATCGGTTCTTGAGTACTTCATTTCAACCCACGGCGCCCGTAAAGGTCTTGCGGATACTGCTCTCAAAACTGCTGATGCCGGTTATCTTACCCGACGTTTGGTGGATGTTTCTCAGGATGTCATTATCAATGAAGTAGACTGTGGAACACTCAGGGGACTTACCGTAAGTGCCCTCAAGAAAGCTGAAGAAGAAGTGGAATCATTGTATGACCGTATTTTGGGACGGGTTGCCCTGCACGATGTCTATCACCCGCAGACCGGTGAACTTATCGTGGCTGCCGGAGAAGAAATCATTGAATCCATTGCCGATGAAATCCAGAAATCACCGATTGAAGAAGTAGAGATCCGGTCGGTATTAACCTGTGAATCGAAAAAAGGGGTGTGCGGAAAATGTTACGGACGTAATCTCTCCACCGGACGAATGGTTCAGAAGGGAGAAGCCGTAGGGGTTATCGCAGCCCAGTCCATCGGAGAACCGGGAACACAGCTTACACTTCGTACCTTCCACGTGGGTGGTGTGGCCGGAGCTAATATCGGAAATATTAACCGTGTTGAAGCCAAATATGATGGGATTATTGAGATAGAAGAGCTCAAAAGCGTGGAAAGAATTACCGATGATGGTGCAAAACCCCATATTGTTTTAGGCCGTCAGGCGGAAATGAAAATCATTGATAAAAATACACATATTGCCTTGACTTCATCAAATATACCTTATGGAAGTATGCTCTATTTCCAAAGTGGTGATATGGTTAAGAGAGGCGACAAGATTTGCGAATGGGACCCCTATAATGCAGTCATTCTCTCGGAAGTATCAGGTACTGTAAGCTATGAGAATATTGTTGAAGGAAAAACATTCAGGGTTGAAGCCGATGAGCAAACCGGGTTTGTTGAAAAGGTAGTTATTGAAAGCCGTCAGAGGGTTAAAAATCCCTCCATCAAGATACTTGATGAGGTGGGAGAAGAATTAAGGAATTACGACATACCTGTCGGAGCTCACATAGTAGTAGATGAAAACAAGGAGATCGCCGCCGGTGATATCCTGGTGAAAATCCCCAGAGCAATTGGCAAATCAGACGATATAACCGGGGGTTTACCCCGCGTTACTGAATTATTTGAAGCGAGAAATCCATCAGATCCGGCAAAAGTTGCCGAAATTGATGGGGTTGTTTCCTTCTCCAAAAAACTGAAAAGAGGTAACCGTGAAGTGGTAATTACTTCTAAAACCGGAGAGGAAAAAAGCTATCTTATTCCCACCACCAAACAAATTCTGGTACAGGAAAACGACTTTGTAAAGGCTGGCCTGCCGCTTTCGGAAGGGGCCGTATCACCTTCCGACATCCTCGCCATTAAAGGGCCGATGAAAGTTCAGGAGTATATTGTTAACGAAATCCAGGAAGTTTACCGGTTACAGGGGGTGAAAATCAATGACAAACACTTTGAAGTGATCGTAAGACAGATGATGCGAAAAGTGGAAATTGAAGACCCCGGAGATACCAAATTCCTCGAAGGCGAACTGGTTAACAAAATCCTTTTCCAGGAAGAAAACGACTGGATCTATGGTAAAAAAGTGGTGGTAAATCCTGGTGATTCAGGCAATCTGAAACCAGGCCAGATCATCACTGCCAGGAAACTCAGGGATGAGAACTCCATTCTTAAAAGGAAGGATAAAAAACTTGTGGAAGCCAGAGATGCCAAGCCTGCCACTGCCTTCCAGATCCTTCAGGGGATCACCCGGGCATCCCTGCAAACGAACAGCTGGATTTCAGCTGCCTCATTCCAGGAAACTACAAAAGTACTCACACAGGCATCCGTAAACGGTAAATCCGATAAACTGATCGGCCTGAAGGAGAATGTAATTGTAGGCCATCTGATCCCTGCAGGTACCGGGTTAAGAGAATATCAGAATATCATCGTCGGACATGTTGACGATTATTCTGTAACCATGCCTTCGTACCGGGATCGGAGAAAAGATTATTAAAAACCGGTTATTACAAGAACATTAAAAAAATCGTACAATAATGAATGAACCTCAAAAAAATCAATTGAATATTGAACTAACCGAGGAAATGGCCGAAGGTATCTATTCAAATCTCGCAATCATTCAGCACTCAAAAGCCGAATTTGTTGTCGATTTTATTAAAATGATGCCCGGCACTCCAAAGGCAAAAGTTAAATCCAGGATCATACTAACCCCTCAACACGCCAAAAGATTGTTGAAAGCTTTGAAAGACAATATTTCTAAATTTGAAAGCATGCATGGTGAAATCAGGGATTCCGAAACAGATATGATCAGTTTTAACCTGGGTGGCCCACCTGCTCAGGCCTGAAAATAAAAAGAAGAGGTTGTCAGAACAGGCAGCCTCTTCTTTTTTACACCAATTTGAGGCTGATATTTCTGAAAGTTGGACAGTTCCCATAAAATCCAGAAGTTCATTAACATTTTCTTAACGTGGTTGATTAACACTTTTTAACAATCACCCGACAATTTGCCCAAAATCACAAAGTTATATTTGCACGCCAATTTTAAGAGATATGACAGATATAAACATTAGAGAACTTAACGAAAAAATTCAAAAAGAAAGCTCCTTTGTCGACCTGATCAACTTGGAAATGAACAAGGTAATCATTGGTCAGAAGCACATGGTTGAACGGTTGATGATTGGTTTGCTGGCCAACGGGCATATTTTGCTTGAGGGGGTTCCCGGACTTGCCAAGACCCTGGCTATCAAGTCGCTTGCTAAAGTAATTGATGCCAAATACAACCGGATTCAATTCACCCCTGATCTGCTTCCTGCCGACCTTATCGGCACCATGATTTACAGCCAGAAAAAAGAGGAATTTCAGGTGAAAAAAGGTCCTGTGTTTTCCAATTTCATCCTTGCCGATGAAATTAACCGCTCCCCGGCCAAGGTACAGAGTGCCCTGCTGGAAGCCATGCAGGAACGCCAGGTGACTATAGGGGAACAGACCTATAAGCTTGAAGACCCATTCCTGGTGATGGCTACCCAGAATCCTATTGAGCAGGAAGGTACTTATCCGTTGCCTGAAGCTCAGGTAGATCGTTTCATGCTTAAAGTAGTGATTACCTACCCGGAAAAAGAAGAAGAAAAAATGATTATGCGGCAGAACATTTCCACTGATCTACCTGTCACCAATACCGTGATAAAAATTGATGATATTAAAAGAGCAAGACAAGTGGTTCGGGAAGTATACCTCGATGAGAAAATTGAAAATTATATTACCGATATTGTGTTTGCAACCCGATTTCCAGCCAACTACAAATTGAAAAAATTTGAGGGACTGATCTATTACGGTGCTTCCCCGCGTGCCAGTATTTATATGGCTTTAGCTGCGAAAGCCTATGCTTTTATCAAAAGAAGAGGTTATGTGATTCCGGAAGATATACGTGCAGTAGCCAACGATGTGATGCGTCACCGGATAGGCCTTACATATGAAGCAGAAGCGGAAAACATTACCCAGGAAGAGATCATTAATGAAATTCTGAACAATATTGAGGTTCCTTAAAAATATCGCCGGTAAATAGCAGATTTTAACCCATTTATTGTAATCATTAATGGACACATCAGAAATCTTTAAAAAAGTACGAAAAATTGAAATAAAAACCCGGGGATTATCCAATCAGATATTCTCAGGGCAATATCACAGCTCATTCAAGGGCAAGGGGATGGCTTTTTCTGAAGTTCGCGAATATCAATATGGAGATGACATCCGTAATATTGACTGGAATGTGACCGCCCGCTTCAACCATCCCTATGTCAAAATATATGATGAGGAACGTGAATTAACGGTAATGCTTCTGATTGATGTTAGTGGCTCGAATCACTTCGGAACCCTTAAAAACTTCAAAGAAGAGCAAATAATAGAAATAGCGGCAGTACTCTCATTCTCTGCCATTCAGAATAATGATAAGGTTGGCGTTATTTTTTTCAGCAATAAAATCGAAAAATTCATTCCTCCCAAAAAAGGCACTACTCATATTCTCCGGATAATCAGAGAACTCATTGATTTCAAACCTGTAAATACTGAAACCAACATTTCCGGAGCGTTACGTTACTTTACCAACGTCATCAAAAAAAGAAGTATTGCCTTTGTAATATCGGATATGATCGATGAGAATTTTGAAGACGCTTTGAAAATTGCCAACGGTAAACATGATGTGATTGTGCTACAGATTTTTGATCAGCGTGAAACAGAACTTCCCGATATTGGAATGGTAAAAATGAGAGACAATGAGACCGGTAAATCGATCTGGGTGGATACTTCCAGTAAATTTGTAAGAGACAATTACCGTCTGAAATACAAAAACCATGATAACAATCTGAACCGGATTTTTCTGAGATATGGTATTGATGCTGTAAAAATCAGGTGTGATGAAGATTATGTCAAACCTTTAACCACGTTATTTAACAAGCGGGTTTCAAGACTTGCACATTAGTATCATCCTATGAAAGTTACTATCACTATGAAACGGCTTCATTTTCCGTTATTGGCAATATGTATATTTTTTATAAATCATATTGAAGCCCAGGATGTAAAAGTGCATGCCCACATGGACTCAACCACTATTACACTTGGCGATCAGGTTTCCTATAAGCTGGAAGTGATTGCGCCTTCAAATTATACTGTATACTGGCCTTCAATTAAGGATACCATAATTACAGGAATTGAGATCGTGAAAAGATCATCCATTGACACCCTGATACTTGAAAAAACCAGGGAAACCAGTCTGTCTCAAAAATTATTCATCACTTCCTTTGATTCTGGCTATTATGCCATACCTCCTGTAGTTTTTACCTATAAAAAGCCAGGCGATACCGCATTGTGCATGGCTGAAACAGAAGCATTACTTCTTACGGTGAATACCATAGCCATTGACACCACCCAACCTATAAAGCCCATTAAAGGACCGGTTTCAGCACCTTACACACTTAAGGAAGCGCTTCCATGGATAATTGGGGCATTGCTGCTGACTGCCATCATTTATGCAGTTTATTACATCAGAAAAAGAAGAAAGGAGTCCCGGCCGCTTATTCCCGTTCCGTCTGCTCCGGCGCTCCCGGATTACGAGATTGCACTCAGGGAACTGGAACGACTCAGGGGGGAAAAGGTCTGGCAAAAAGGATTGCTTAAGGAATATCATACGCAATTAACTGACATACTCCGGCAATATTTATTCAATCATTTCGGTATCCCGGCACATGAAATGACTTCGGATGAAATACTCGATGCCATGAACCGTAAATCGATCAACCGTAATGCTATCAACAAATTACGAGATATTCTCATTCTTGCTGACCTGGTAAAATTTGCCAAAGAACAGCCCTTGCCTGCAGAACATGATATTTCGATGAACCAAGCCATCGAATTTGTAAAATCAACCCTTATGATTCATGACTTAAATGAAACCGCTGAAACCAAAGATATCTTTCAGCCATCCCTGAATCCGGAGATTTCTGCAAATACAAAACCGAGTAACTAATTTTAAACCAGAAAAGAAATGTTCAAAGGATTCATCTTTGCCAACCCCGAATTTCTCTATTTTCTGTTAGTTATCCCTGTTTTGACTGCCTGGTACATTTTCAGGCATCTGAAAGGAAAGCCCGAACTTGCCGTTTCGAGTCACCGGTTTTTTGCCGGTACCAAACACACCTTTAAGCAGTACCTCTATCATATTCTATTCATTTTCAGAATAATGGCTATTTCTCTGCTGATTATTGCCCTGGCCAGACCTCAGTCAACGCTCAGCAGGGAAGATGTAACCATACAGGGAATTGAGATTGTAATGGCTCTTGATATCAGCGGCAGCATGCTTGCCGAGGATTTCAAACCTAACCGGCTCGAAGCGGCCAAGGAAGTGGGAAAGGAATTTATCAAAGGAAGACCCAATGACCGCATAGGGTTAGTGGTTTTCAGCGGCGAAGCCTTTACCCAGGTACCCCTTACCGTTGATCACGGAGTACTGACCACCCTGTTCGATGAGATCAAAAGCGGCATGATTGAAGATGGTACAGCCATTGGCGACGGATTGGCCACTGCAGTTAACAGGCTCAAGGAAAGCAAGGCTATTTCAAAGGTTATCATACTGCTTACTGACGGGGTAAACAACCGGGGTTCACTGGATCCGTTATCCGGCGCTGAAATTGCTAAATTATACGGACTCCGGGTTTATACAATTGGTGTAGGTACTATTGGAACGGCTCCTTACCCGGTACAAACACCTTTTGGTATTCAGTATCAGAATATGCCGGTTGAAATTGATGAACCGCTTCTTCAAAAAATCGCCGGAATGACTGATGGTAAGTACTTCAGAGCTACCAACAATGCCAAGTTACGGGAGATTTATCAGGAAATTGATCAACTCGAAAAATCAAAAATTGACGTTACCATCTTCCAGAAAAAGAGGGAGGAATTCCTTCCTTTTGCTTTGTTTGCATTGGGATTGCTACTCATCGAATTTCTTCTCAAGAACTTATATTTCCGATCAGCCCCTTAATTCAGTAAAATAATCACATGGAGATTTTAAAACTCGAACATCCCGATTTTTTATACGGATTATTGCTTATCCCGGTATTCATTGCTATCCTTTGGTTTAATTTCTTCGCCAGAAAAAAGGCGCTGAAACGCTTCGGACAACTGGATCTGATCCGCCGCCTGTTCCCGGATGTATCCAATGGAAAAATGATATTTAAGTTTACCCTTTGGACGATTGCCTACATTTCTCTGATCATTGCCCTGGCGAATCCTCAACAAGGCTCAAAAATGGAGGAGGCGAAAAGACAGGGAATTGATATTATCATCGGTCTTGATGTTTCGAATAGCATGATGGCTGAAGATATTAAGCCCAACCGCCTGGAGCGCGCCAAGCAGGCCATGTCGTCGCTTATTGATAAACTCCGGGAAGACCGGATCGGTATTGTACTTTTTGCCGGAAAAGCCTATACCCAGCTGCCGATAACCAGCGACTTTACTGCCGCCAAAATGTATATATCCACCATCAATACCAACCTGGTTCCTTCGCAGGGTACCGCCATTGCTGAAGCTATAAATCTGGCAGCCGGATCGTTTGGCGAAGATGATTACAGCAAGGCAGTCATTATTATTACCGATGGGGAAGACCATGAAGGTGATGCCGTTGAAGCCGCTAAAAATGCCTTTGAAAAAGGAATTAATGTTTATACTATCGGGATGGGTTCGGTAGAGGGCTCACCCATACCCGTTGTTAATGAGTTTGGACAAAACACCGGGTTTAAAACTGATCAGAACGGAAGTACCGTTGTAAGCCGGCTTGATGAAACTCTTCTGCAGCGAATAGCCTCTGCCGGAAATGGAATATATGTCCGGGCAAGTACCTCGCAGGTTGGTTTGCAAAGAATATATGATGAATTGAACAAACTGGAAAAAACAGAGTTTGAAAGTAAATCGTTTTCAGATTATGAAGACAGATTCCAGTATTTTGTAGCATTCGCCTTGATTTTATTACTCATGGAAATGCTTTTTGCCGAAAGAAAAAGTGTTTTGCTGAAAAAAATCAAAATATTTACCCGATAAATGCCTTGATTATGAGACTCCTTTCATGCTATAAAACAGCTTTGAGAATTTCCCTCTTTTTTCTTGCTTCGTTGTTATTTTTTTCGGAAGGCTACTGCCAGAATGAAAATAAGTTCGTGAGACGAGGAAATTCAATGTACGAGGATAAAAAATTTAAAGATGCAGAAATTGAATACCGGAAGGCGCTTGATAAAAATCCTGCTTCTGATAAAGCGCTTTTCAATCTTGGATCTGCACTTTACAACCAGGAGAAAGAGCGGGAAGAGGCAGTAAAATCCTTTGAAAGCCTTGCATCGAGAAAGCTAACAAATGGTCTTGATTTTTCAAGCCTTCACAATCTTGGTAACTCTTATATCATGGTCCAACAATATGATAAAGCCATTGATTCATATAAAAAAGCGCTCAGGCTTAATCCCAATGATCAGGACACGAAATATAACCTGGCCTATGCTCAAAAAATGCTGAAACAGCAGCAGCAACAGCAGAATCAGCAGCAAAACCAGAATTCGGAGAACAAGGATAAAAACCAGCAGCAACAAAACCAACAGAACCAGCAAAACCAGGAAAATCAGCAGCAACAGCAGCAGCAACAGCAACAGCAACAAAATAATGAGAACCAACAAAAAGGGGATCAGCAGCAGTCCAGGCAATTATCCAAGGAAGAAGCGCAACGGATGTTACAGGCATTGAAAGATAATGAGAAAAAAACGATACAGAAAATCAATAAGGTTAAGGCGCAAAGGTCAAAACCTGTTAAAACCGACAAAGACTGGTAATGAATATGGATACAAAAAAAACATCTTTCAGAAATGACCGGACTGCCAGGCGTGATAAAACAAATTTCCTTCATTCGCTAATTAAATTCACCAGATTCTTGTTCCTGGGAACGCTGTTCATTTCTTCAACTGTATTATTTGGACAGAACGTCGACTTTAAAGGATCAGCCAGGCAACAGGTAGTGGTGGGAGAACAGTTTCAGCTGACCTATACGATCAATGCCAGGAGCAGCAATTTTGCGGGTCCCGCTATCAGGGATTTTACCATCATTACCGGGCCCAATCAGTCGACCTCCTCGAGTGTGCAGATCATTAACGGAAAAGTCACGCAAACGGTAAACTATAGTTTTACGTATATTCTGCAGGCCAGCAAAGAGGGCAGTTTTACCATTGGACCGGCACGGGCAGTGGTTGACGGCAAATCGTTGCAATCCAATTCAGTAACTATTACTGTTGTCAAGGGTGCATCGGCGCCTTCAGGTAACCAGAACAGGCAGGGGAACCGGCAAAACCAGGGGACGCAAGGAAACGCTGATATTGATGATGGAACGGATGTTTTTGTTAAAGCCAGCCTTGATAAAAGTAATCCATATCAGGGAGAACAGGTTATAGTAACCTTTAAAATATACACCAAAGTAGCTGTTTCACAATACTCTGTGAAAAAACAATCCTCGTTTCAGGGCTTTTGGACCAAAGATCTGATGGGTTCAGACGCCAAGCCCCGCCAGGATCGGCAGATTATTAACGGTGAAGAATATGTAGTAGCTGACATTCAAAAGATGGCTCTTTTCCCTCAGAGAACCGGAGACCTGACAATTGATCCCATGGAACTTGAAATTGTAGCCCAGGTTCGGCGTCAGAATAACCGGCGTCAATCAGATCCGTTTTTCGATTTCTTCAACGATCCATTCTTTAGCGGAACTTATCAAAATGTCAAAAAAACCTTAAAGTCCAACCCGGTAACTGTTAGTGTAAAACCACTTCCTTCAAGCGGGAAACCAGCTTCCTTTAATGGAGCCGTTGGCAATTTTACTCTAAATTCAGGAATCGACCGGCTGGAGGTAAAAGCCAATGATGCCATCACTCTTAAATACACCATTCAGGGGAGTGGTAATCTTGAACTCATTGACAGGCTGAACATTGAATTTCCTCCGGATTTTGAAGTATATGATCCTAAAATCACCAATAATATTCAGGCCGGAAGTAACGGAGTATCAGGAAGCCGTTCGTTTGAATATGTGATCATTCCCAGAAATCCCGGAAATTTCAACATAAAACCTGTGGAGTTTTCGTTTTTTGATGTCAGGAAAGGAAGTTATACATCCCTTTTAACCCCTGAGTATAATATTAAAGTAGCCAAAGGAGAAGGGGGCCAGACTGCAGTTTCATACAGCGGTGTCAACCAGGAAGATATTAAATACATTGGCAAGGATATTCTGCATATTGAGAGTCTTCCTTTCACTTTGATTAAAACAGGAAGTTTCTTTTTCGGATCGCTGTTCTACTTTTTATATCTTCTGATTCCACTCCTTCTTTTTATAATTATGATTCTGCTCCTGAAAAAGGAAATCAGGCGCCGAAGCAATGCCGCGCTGATGAGAAATAAAAAAGCCACAAGGATTTCTCGTAAAAGACTGAAACTGGCGGCCCAATTCCTTAAAAGCAACGAAGAATCTAAATTTTTCGAAGAAGTTTCAAAAGCCCTGTGGGGATACCTAAGTGATAAGTTTACCATTCCTCCTGCTGAACTTTCAAGGGAGACCGTTAAATCAGTACTTGAGAAAAAGAAAATTGCTGATACCACTATCGAGCAATTCATCAGTGTTATCGATGACTGTGAATATGCACGGTTCGCCCCGGGAAATAAAACCCAGCAAATGGACCAGGTTTATGCTGCCGCATCTGAAATAATCCATAAAATTGAATCGGAATTAAAATAGTAAAACCAGGTAAATACACTGAATATGAATCCTATAAATAGAAATTTCATAAATATCCTGTTTATCCTGCCATTGATTTTTCTTTCTTTTCAGGGTATAGCTGATCAGGCTCAACTGCTCAAACATATTGAAGCAGGTAACAAAGCCTACAACGAAGGGCTTTTCGACCAGGCCATTGAGCAGTACACCAAAGTAACCCAAGAGGGTTACAGTTCTGCAGAGCTTTATTATAATATTGGCAATGCCTATTTTAAAAAAGAGGATATTGCCAATGCCGTTTTGTACTTTGAAAAAGCGCTCAGGCTCGATCCGGGTAATGAAAACATTGAATTCAACCTGGGGCTGGCCAACAGCCGTACTGTAGATAAAATTGAACCATTACCAGAACTATTCCTTATTAAATGGTGGAAATCGATCCTGTATTCAACCTCATTGGATAATTGGGCACGCATCACGATTTCAGCTTTTATTCTTTCTCTTATCCTGTTTGGACTATTCCTGCTGTCCCCCACTCTTATCCTGAGAAAAACAGGTTTTTATTCCGGAATAATAATGATGATTTTTACCCTGTTCACAGTATTTGTCAGCTATCAAAAATACCAATACCTTAAGACTTCCAATGAGGCCATTGTTTTCGACCCGACGGTAGTCATGAAAAGTTCTCCTACTGACAAAGGAGTTGACCTGTTCATCATTCATGAAGGTACCAAAATATTCATTATTGACCAGGTTGGGGAATGGTATGAAGTAAAAATCGCCAATGGAAGCGTTGGATGGCTCAAAGGCGAAGCTTTCAAAAAGATATAATCTTTATGAGGCTGGTTTATAGAATCGGGTAAAGAAATGAGGGGGGCAATACCCGGTTAACAAATGGGGTATTTATTTAGCAAGTCCCAGTTTTTCCATCAATTGAGGAGGCAGGAAGTTCCTGTTCACCACAATGCTTATTGTTTTGGCCATAACCACATTTTGAGAAAGCAGTACCGGCATGGTGTTAAGCCCTTTAATATTCTTATTGCAATAATTTACAGCCTTGAAAAACACATTATTTTTCTGATCAACCGATTTTCCTGAAATGATCAGATAAGAATCAGAACCTTGGGTAAAGTTCCCGAATAAAGCGGTTCTCATTTCAGGGTTAAATTTTGTTTCAGGGATGGGAGCGTTATAGCTGGCCTGAAGTTTCTTCTCCGGGAGAACCACCACATTTTGTCTGGCATAAAACATATCCTGATTAAGCACACCATTCCAGAGAACAGGATGATTTTTAGCCAGCAATTGGCTGATTACCTCTGTCAGTTCATGTACCGGAATGTTATAACTCATATTTTGGTTCCAGTTGTCCGGTTCCTCTAGGATTATTTCCCTATACTCCGTTTCACCCGGAATATTTGTAAGAGTTATATAATCACCGGGTTTCGGAAGAAATTGATCACGATACTGCAAGGGGTTTATTTTTGTATCTCCTGAATGCACCAGGTCAAGGGGTGTACCAAGATAGTTATGCAGAGTAGCATTAAACTGATCCTGCCAACGTTGATCAAAATTGCCGGCATTTTTTTTCATGACCACAGACATGGTCCCTTTAAGTGCTGCAATCATTTCTCCCGGAAACTGTTCAGGGGTTGTTCCGGCAGTTACAAACCCATCAGGTGGGAAAAAGCCTTTCTGCTCTATCAAAAACAGGATGTCCTGGGGTTTACCCCGGGGACCAAAAGAAAAACTACCTTTACCTTTGATGTAAAGATCAGCTTTCCAACGGTAGTAATCATGGAGAATGGCTAAGTCCGAAATTTCTACGGCTGTATTTTTTGCTTTCAAAATCTCAGCCTCAAGAAACCCGGTGGTGGTAAGAATCCAGCATTCCGACTGCTCCGATCCTGATTTATAAGGCGTTAAACCAACATCAGTCTGGGAAGTAAAAACATAGGCCGGTACCTCCTGGGATATTGCCCTGCCAGACCATAAAAAAAGTGAGAGAATGAAAAGTTGGATAATTCTGATCTTCATGTTTTAATCAATTTAATGCTGAGTGAATCCAAACGTCAAGTGCCAATAATTATTTCTTTTTTACTCAATTCAATTTCTAAAGCAACACAAATATCCGATGACTCCGGGAAAGACAGGAATTGTGTTCAACTTAGCGATAAAAGTTTAAAATTTCATTTTAATGTTAAGAAAAATTAATTTCCTTTGCAAAAAATATTTGTAAATCCGTTCTCTGATTGTCCGAAAACTTGAAGTAGTTTGCCATAGACTTACAATCCAATGGTAAGACCTGATTTTCAAATATTTTTGAAATATAGCTTCAAATTTTTTGTAACAACATCGGTCGGATTTAAAAAATATGTAATTTGTCGCCGATTTTTTATTGTTTCTATAATTCCAACTGTTGAAAAAATCAAAGTAAACCAATAATAAATTATATGAAAATCAGACTTTTACCATTAAGCCTTTTTACATTAATTCTTGGTTGTGCCACATTAGTTTTCGCAACAACTGTCTTTCAACCATCGATAATTTATGTGGATGGTTCAAAAAGTGAAGTAAAAAGCACCACGGTAGAAAAGGCAAATCCTGTCAATGCAGATAACGCTAAAGATTCAAAAGGGAAGGGCAACCTTAAGTCTGGCAGTTCTTTTTCCCTGAATTGGAAAGAATTGGGTCCCGACAACATCCCAGGCAGGTTCAGAGCAGTTCTTTTTGACAATAAAGACGCCAGTGGCAACACAATTATTGCCGCAAATGTAAACGGAGGTCTTTTTAAGAGTACCAACAGTGGCCTTACATGGTCCAAAATTGATTCCCCTACGGCAAGCCTGAATGTCTCGTGCATGATGCAAATGGAAAACGGAGATTTGTATGCAGGTACCGGGGAGAGTTTCTGCACACCTGTCTATACTTTGTATGGCGGTTTACTTGGTCAGGGTTTATGGAAATCTACAGATGGAATAAATTTCAATGTAATTCCATCCACTGTACCTGTACTTACTTCAAACAATGACACAGTAGACTGGGCTTATATTAACGAAGTTGCTTTTGACAAAGCCAATTCCAGGTTATATGCCGCTACCAATACCGGGTTGATGTATTCCGATAATGACGGACAAACCTGGGAAAGAGCCACCAAATACATCTCAGATTCTACCATTTATACCTATTCAATCAGTATCGATTCAACCGTGCTGTGTGATAGTATATTAGTTGAAGGTAACACTATCATATACTATGGGCCAGCCTATAAAATTGATACTACCGGCAGGGATACCAGCAATGTCAGCCTGATAGCTTCAAACGTTTTGAACAAAGGGAAGTATAACTGTACGGATGTTGCCATAAGTGCCGACGGGACCGTAGCTGCTTCATGGAATTATATGGTTTACATTGCCGGAAGCGACCTGGTTTTCCGGAATAATTCGGTGTATCCCACCAATACAGACAGTAAGCAAAAAGAATACAGAACCAGAACCATTACCAAGAAAATACGGGATAAACTTGGACACCCGTTCGAGGGAGTAGAAGACTATACCTACTCGATTAACGATACCATAAACTGGGATGTTGCCAAAGGAAAACCGACATTTCCTTCATCCGATAATCCCACCCGTGTTGAATTCGCCTTTGCCCCCAGTGATCCCTCAGTATTGTATGCCTGTGTAATAGATATTTTTGGTTATCTGAAAAACCTGCATAAATCTAATACTCACGGAGAATCGTGGGAAATTGTATTCCCCGGAAATGGCATCTATCTTCCGTTCAATGGTGCAGGTTGCTGGTCGTTAGCACTCGCAGTATCACCAACCGACCCGGATAAAGTTTTCCTTGGCGGGAACAATCTCTGGATCGGTAAAAAAGTTCCTGGTTCACCGGGTTATTATGACTGGGGAACAGGACCTGTATCCAGCTATCAGGTTTCAGAGCAGTTCCCATTTTATTTGCCCAGATATCACCACAGTTATGTTTTCAATCCTGCCAACCCGAATAAATTTCTGGTAGGCACCAACCGGGGTGTTTATTACGGTACCGTTGAAAGTTCCGTAACACTTCCAACCTTTCAGTCAATTAACAAAAAATTAAATTCTACAGAGTTTTATTCTGTCGGATTATCCGGGTCAAAAACACAAGTTATTGGCGGCGCACAGGGCAACGGATACGTTTTTATTTCAGGATATGGTAATACCAATGAAACCGGGACTCGTTTCTGGCAGGGTAACGGTGGTTTTGCTGCATTATCTCTTATTGATACCAACTCATTTTTCATCATTAATACCACAGGTAGTACGGACATTGCTCCTTATGTAGCCAGATCTGAGGACAAAGGACTGAGTTACTCGGTTAACTTTAACGGACCTGCCAATAACCAGTTTGTTACTCCTTTTGTTTTATGGGAAAACTTCAACCATGATTTCAGCAGGGATTCTGTTACTTTTTATGCTACCTCAAGAGATTACACTTCCGGAGAAGTGGTAATCATGAGAAGTCATAATAATGATTATCCTTTTGATTATGTCCTGCCTCAGGCGGTTTCCCAGGGTGACTCACTCCGGGTTAAGGATATTGTACAAAGCAGATTCTTCCTGGCTAACAGAAATGAAATATACATGACCAAAGGTGCTCTGGTATACAATGAGCCCGGCGAATGGTTTAAAATAGCTGCGATTACTGGTATTCCAATCAGTATTGCTGTATCAGCTGATGGAAACTACTGTTTTGTTGGTACAACGGATGGTAAGTTATACAGAATTTCCAACCTTGCACTGGCCTACAATTATCAAAGGGCAGATGTTGGAAGTCCGGGATGTATTGTTGCAACTGATAACATTGCGATTCCGGCTTTTGCCGGCAGGCAAATCACCTCAGTTTCAGTGGATCCGCAAAACCCGTCACATATTATGCTGACGCTTGGAGGATACGGCAAACAGGATTATGTTTACCGCTCTACCAATGCGCTCGATTCATTATCCGTTACAAGCTTTACCGATATCACCGGCAACCTGCCCAAATTTCCGGTTTATTCATCACTTATTGAAATGAGTAATTCCAATACCATGCTGGTAGGTACCGAACATGGGGTTTTCTCTACGGAAAATCCGGGAGTAGCATCCGTTGAATGGACAACCCAGTTTACCAATGTGGGAGCTGTTCCGGTATACATGATTAAGCAACAGACCATTTATAAACCCAGTTTTACGGTACCCAGCAACGATCCCTTCCTGGAACCGGAATACTACCCGGAGGTAAAAAACTTCGGCTGTATTTATATTGCCACTCACGGAAGAGGAATTTTTATGGATGAATCCTTCTTTACAGTCGGATCCCCTGAAGGCCCCGAAATACAAAACACGACATCATCCTTAAGTGTATATCCTAACCCGGTAACGTCCAACTCAAGATTAACCATTGATCTAAAACAGGAATCATCGGTCAATGTACAGATATTCAATATCAATGGGACGCTGGCAGATCAGTTCGATACCGGCAGACTTTACTCAGGAAGAAATGATATTGGTTACGACTTCAGTCGCCTTACTCCGGGAACGTACATAGTTAAGGTAAAAACTCCGACTGACATATTCTCGTCAAAATTTGTTGTGATTCGATAATAATTGATAGATTAACCAGTAAAAATCAGATATCATGAAAAAATATTCATTCATTTTATTATTAGCCCTTTTAACCTGTTTTGCAGGCATAAGCCAGATACGTATTGGCACACCAGCTCTTGCAACTCCGGCTAACAACGCAACCAATCAGTTTCCCGATGTTTTTCTCAACTGGGATGCTGTAACCGGTGCGCTCAATTACCGGGCACAACTGGCCACCGATAATGCATTTACAGATATTATACTGGATTCTGTTACTGACTTGTCTGCTGTACAGACAGGGCATCTGCTCTTTGGACAGGATTACTTCTGGAGGGTAAAAGCTTACGGAATGAGTGGTGATTCATCCTACTGGACACCAACCCGGAAATTTACCATCTTTACCAAGGTTGATCTGAATACACCCAATAATAATCAAGCCGACAGAGATGTTAATGTATCCCTGAAATGGAAAGATAAAGTAGCCAATTTTACGATCACCGGTATTGAATATTATGAACTCCAGTATGATACGGTCAATACGTTTGACAGCCCTGTTTTAGCCAACAGAACCGTGCAGGGCGGACTCTATGAATACAAAACCACATTGCTGTTTTTCGGTACCAAATATTACTGGAGAGTCAGAGCCGGTCATGCTGCTGCTGTCTCCAGCTGGTCTGATGTACGGGCTTTTACTACATTAAATACCTTTACCTTACGTACTCCTAATGACAATTCGGTAGGCCAGGACCTAAATGTTCAGCTTCGTTGGGACCAGGTACCCGGTGTTAAAAGGTACGATTATGAATTTGATGAATCTGCCTCGTTTCCCAATCCTATCATCTATACTACTGATACATTCAGGATTGCAGCCACTGATCTGCTGTATGGTACCAAATATTACTGGAGGGTCAGGGCAAGGCATGAAAGAGACACATCCGGCTGGACGGTAACCCGAAATTTTGAAACCCAGATAGCTCCGGTTCTAAAAAACCCCGAAAATGCTGCCATAGACCTCCCGTTAAAACCAGAGTTTACCTGGGACCCTATCAGAGGTTCCTTTAGCTACGAAATTATGGTTGCCGATAATCAGGCTTTTGAAAATCCAAAGGTTCATGAATTCACCTCTGAAATTGCAGGCCAAAATCCGGGATTTAAAACCCTTTACAACCTGGCAACCAATACTATGTATTACTGGCGGGTAAGGGCTGCGATTGAAATTGATACCAGCGAATGGAGTGAAGCCAGAACATTCACTACGCAAGGACCGATTGGAGTGAACAATATTTTCATGACGGCCGGAATCAATATTTATCCAAATCCCAGCAAGGGTGTATTAAATCTGGAGCTTACAACCGGTAAAGCCAGCAATTTGACCATCAGCATCCTTGACCTGGTAGGAAAAACAATTTACTCAAATAAAATGGAATTTTATCCGGGAGCCTATTCACAAAAGATATGTCTTCAGGATTTCCAGAATGGGATCTATATCCTAAGAATTGAAAAAGATGGCCAGATTTATACGGGTAAAATCATTCTGGATAAATAAGCTGTTGTCTTTCATGACATATTCTCTTTTGTAATAAACTGAGACTACAATATATTTGTAAAAAAAGAGGCTGCCTTTTCCGGCAGCCTTTTCTTTTTTCCCACAAAAAAGGCTGCCAAATTTTGACAGCCTGAGAATAGATGGTAAATATCGGAATCAATTACCAATAGTGGCCACCATAACCGCTTTGATGGTATGAAGACGGTTTTCGGCTTCATCAAAAACTACAGAATATTTCGATTCAAAAACCTCATCGGTAGCTTCCATAGCCTCAACTCCAAACTTTTTAAAGATATCCTCTCCTATTTTTGTTTCGCGATTATGGAAAGAAGGCAGGCAGTGCAGGAATTTAACATCCGGATTTCCTGTTTTTCTGATGAGCTCCATATTAATCTGATAAGGCATCATCAGTTTAATCCTTTCTTCCCATGCAGAATCTGGTTCTCCCATCGATACCCAAACATCGGTGTACAGGAAATCAACTCCCTTTACAGCCTCATCCGGATTTTCGGTGAGTGTGATTTTTGCTCCGGTTTCTTTGGCAATTTCGCGGCATTTAGCCACCAATTCCTCTGAAGGCCAGAATGCTTTTGGTGCCGCTGCCCTGAAATCCATACCCATCTTGGCAGCACCTACCATTAATGAATTTCCCATATTGAATCTGGCATCACCCAAATAGCTGAATGCCATCTGGTTTAAGGGTTTGATGCTGTGCTCGATCATAGTTAAGAGATCCGCAAGAATCTGTGTAGGATGAAATTCGTTGGTCAAACCGTTCCAAACAGGAACCCCGGCATATCTGGCAAGTTCTTCAACGATCTCCTGACCATAGCCCCGGTATTCAATCCCGTCATACATCCGTCCAAGAACCCGCGCTGTATCTTTGATACTCTCTTTTTTACCCATTTGTGATCCTGTCGGACCCAGATAAGTAACATTAGCGCCCTGGTCGAAACAAGCAACTTCAAAAGCACAACGGGTACGTGTGGAATCCTTTTCAAAAATCAGGGCAACTGTTTTACCCTTCATTCTTTGTTGTTCAGTTCCGGCCCTTTTTGCTTTTTTAAGTTCAATGGATAAATCAAGCAGGTACCTGATTTCTTCCGGCGTAAAATCCAGAAGTTTTAAAAAATGTCTGTTTTTAAGATTGTAAGCCATAAAATTGGTTTTAAAATAATGTTTATCAATAATATCTTATACCATTACAATTCGGGTACCGCCATTATCAATTCCCAAATGAGTATACCTTGTGATAATGGCATCCTTACCGGTTCCTTCAACAAACTGTATAGCAGCCCTGATTTTGGGAGCCATGCTTCCTTCGGCAAAGTGTTTTTCTTCAAGGAATCTTTTAGCTTCAGCAATGGTCATGCGATCGATAGATTTTTCCTGAGGAGTATTAAAGTTCAGGCAAACTTTCTGAACATCCGTAAGAATGAAGAACTTATCAGCCTTGATCTGGGTAGCCAGGAGTGCTGAAGCCAGATCCTTATCAATCACAGCATCAATACCCTGTAATTTATTTTCAGCCACATAAAAGGCAGGAATACCTCCACCGCCCACGGCAATAACAATCTGACCATCTCTTGCAAGCCGTTCAATAGATTTAACATTACTGATAACCAAAGGCTTGGGAGAGGCAACTACCTTCCTCCAGCCTCTGCCTCGCGGGTCAGCAGCGAATACAGAACCCGTTTCATGTTCTATTTTGATTTTTTGCTCTTCAGTATAATACGGACCAATAGGTTTGGTTGGATTTTTAAAGGCAGGATCATCTTTATTTACCAATACCTGTGTGATAATGGAAATAATATCCCTGTCCATGTCTTCAACCATTAAAACATTTCTCAATTGTTGTTCAATCACATAACCAATAAAACCCTGAGAATAGGCAACGCAAATATCAAGTGGCATTTCAGGCAGGTTATGAATCTGATTACCGGCATTGTTGGCCAGCAGGATATTGCCTACCTGAGGGCCATTTCCATGAGTTATTACCAGATTGTAATCTTTTTTTAACAAGTTAACCAGTTTGGTGCAGGTTTCATATGCATTGGCTTCCTGGTCATCAATGGTTCCTTTCTGATCGCCCTGAAGTAACGCATTACCTCCAAAAGCAACTACGGCAAGTTTTGTCATATAAAAATCTTTAGTTTCAAATAATTAAAAAACCCTGACAAGCAAGGTTAAAATGTTTAATATTGTTGTTTGCTGCTGATTCCATAAAAGCAAGAAATCAGTCCGCAAAATTATTAATTTTCGCCTCATTTCCAACTATTTGATACATTAATTTTAAATACACAGACGAAGGCATTATATAAAAATGAAAACCAGGAGAATCTTTGCTTTTATCATTGGTCCGGTTTTATCCGTTTCAATTCTATCAGAATTTACCGGAACAAATCAATGGCAAAACGATGCTGCCCTTGCCATAGCCATCTTGATGGCAACCTGGTGGATCACGGAAATTGTACCGATAGCGGTTACTTCACTTCTTCCGGTAGTACTATTTCCACTTTTAGGAGTTTTGGACGCCGGGAAAATCGCCTCATCCTATTTTAATGATGTTATCTTTTTGTTTCTTGGAGGTTTTCTCATCGCCATTTCCATTGAGAAGTGGGGGCTTCATGAACGAATAGCGTTAAAAATTCTTCTGATTACCGGTTTCAGCACCGGGCGTATCCTTTTTGGATTCATGTTTGCCACTGCCGCCCTCTCTATGTGGATTTCAAATTCTGCAGCAGCTATGATGATGATTCCCATCCTGGTACCTGTCATCAGCAGTTTATCCGGTAAAGCAGATCCTGACCAAATGAAAAAGATATCAGTCGGGCTAGTATTAGGCATTGCCTATGCTGCTTCGGCCGGAGGAATCGGTACTTTGGTGGGAACACCTCCCAATCTTGCCTTTGCCCGTATTTACACTTTATCATTTCCGGAAAATGAGCCAGTAAGTTTTGCGCAATGGTTCATTTTTGCCATTCCTTTAATGACATTGATCTTCCTGGTTATTTGGATATACTTGTATTTCAGGTTTATAAAGGGAAAAGGAAGAGGTATTTCCATTGAAAAATCTACCATTAAGGAACAATACACACTTTTAGGCAGCCTGAGTAGAGAAGAGCGGGTTATATTAATCGTTTTTATCGTTTTGTGTATCCTTTGGATGACCCGGGCTTCATTACCGGTTGGATCCTTTACAATACCGGGTTGGGCTGAACTATTTCCAAAACCGGATTACATTACGGATGGTGTGGTGGCAGTATTCATGTCGGTTGTCCTGTTTATCTATCCATCCCATTCAACCAAATCAGGCAGGATTTTAAACTGGGAAATGGCACGTGAAATTCCCTGGGATATCATACTGCTGTTTGGCGGAGGGTTTGCGCTGACAGAAGGCATTATGTCCTCGGGTTTGTCAACATATCTGTCAGAGCATTTAAAGGTGATATCCGGTTTTCATCCATTTATCGTAATAATGGGGATTTCCCTGTTTATTACTTTCCTCACTGAACTCACTTCCAATACTGCAACCGTAAATATGGCCCTGCCCATATTGGCCGGAATTTCAGGGGCCACCCAAATGAACCCTTTGTTACTTATGATTCCGGCAACAATATCAGCATCCATGGCCTTTATGCTGCCGGTGGCAACCCCGCCCAATGCCATTGTTTTTTCTACCGGGAAAGTCCCAATGCGGGTAATGGCACAAACCGGATTATGGCTGAATCTCCTCATGGCCGTGTTGATTTCACTATATTGCTATCTTTTTACCGATTTTTTCTTTGATTGAATAAAGGCAAATTAGTGGGCGAAAAATCAAGGAGAGAAAGAAATAAAATTATCGGTTTTTGAGGGCAAAAAGGGCTGTTATATTTAGGCAGAACCAAAATATTTACCTATTTTTGACCGAAAATAATTGCTATGAAAAATACACCGGTAAATTTTAAAATTGTAAATGAAAAAATGAAAGAGTGCAACATTACCAATGTTGGGAAGGCCTCTATCAGAGAAGTAAAAAGATTGGTTGACTTTATTGAACAAAGTACCGGCATCAGGTTCATCAGAATGGAAATGGGTGTACCCGGACTTCCTCCTTCCCAAATTGGCATTGAAGCAGAGATTGAAGCGCTCAGAAGAGGAGTGGCCGCTATTTATCCGGATATTTATGGTATCGAACCTTTGAAAAATGAAATTTCGAGGTTTGTCAAATTATTTCTCAACCTGGATGTCCCTCCCAAGTGCTGCTTTCCCACTGTAGGTTCCATGCAGGGCGGCTTCGCTGCATTCATGACCATTAACCGGATGCATAAAGACCGTGAAGGCACCCTATTTATCGATCCGGGTTTCCCGGTTCATAAGCAGCAGGTGCGTGTACTCGGCCAGGACTATATGAGTTTTGACGTTTATAACTACAGGGGAGAGAAACTGAGGGACAAATTGGAATCTTATATGTCAACGGGTAAGGTTTCATCCGTTTTGTATTCCAATCCGAATAATCCATCCTGGATTTGTTTTAATGAAAAAGAACTTCAGATCATTGGTGAGATGGCCAATAAATATAATGTGGTGATTATTGAGGATCTGGCCTATTTCGGAATGGATTTCCGCAAGGATTATTCCAAACCCGGACAACCTCCTTTTCAACCAACCGTGGCCAACTTTACCGATAACTACATGTTACTGATCTCCAGCTCAAAAGTATTCAGTTATGCAGGTCAAAGAATCGGGATGATGGTGATGTCGGAAAAATTGTTTAATACAAAAGCTCCTGACCTTCTCCGGTATTACAACTCTGACCTGGTTGGAAATGCTATGGTGTTTGGCTCATTATATTCACTGAGTTCAGGAACTTCTCATTCTCCGCAGTATGCATTAACCGCTATTCTAAAAGCGTTTAATAACGGCGAATACAATTTCCTTGAGGATGTTAAGGACTATGCCGAAAAGGCCCGCATCATGAAAAAAATGTTCACGGATAACGGATTCCGGATAGTTTACGACAAAGATGAAAATGTTCCGATTGCTGATGGTTTCTACTTTACTTTCTCCTACCCTGGATTTACTGGTGAAGAATTGTTACATGAGTTGGTCTATTATGGCATCAGCGCCATCTCACTGGCTATTACCGGAAGTGAACGACTTGAAGGAATCAGAGCCTGTGTGTCCCTGGTAAAAAGAGAGCAATTCCCGGATCTTGAGGAGCGTCTGAAAAGATTTCATGATGATCACAGTAAATAGGTTTTACGTTACGTTCAATTCTATTTAAAACAAGTATAAATTAAACCTGATACACCAAATAGTTGTGAATTCAGGCTCCCCAATTCATGAATTTTGTATTTTCGTTGCATGAAAGCCTTTGAACTAACTATCAGGCATTCAAAAAAATAAGATCTTTATTATGGCAAAACCAAGAGGAGCAATTGTTGTTGACGTTGAAAAATGCAAAGGCTGTGAAGTATGTATCCCAGCCTGCCCGTCACACGTTATTGACCTTGCCCACGAAGTGAACGGCAAAGGTTATCATTACGCCTATATGGCCAACCCCGAAGCCTGCACAGGCTGTGTAAACTGTGCAATCGTCTGCCCCGACGGGGTAATTACAGTATATAAATTCAAGGAATAATCTCACAAAATAGTAAACAAAATGGGTGAGTTAAGATTAATGAAAGGAAATGAGGCTATAGCCGAAGCTTCCATTCGCGCCGGAGCGGATGCGTATTTTGGCTATCCCATCACCCCCCAGTCGGAAATTATTGAATATCTGATGGCCGAGCGACCGGAAGAAAGAACCGGAATGGTGGTGCTTCAGGCCGAAAGTGAAGTAGCATCCATCAATATGGTGTATGGTGCAGCTTCCTGCGGAAAAAAGGTGCTGACAACTTCTTCAAGCCCTGGTATGAGTCTGATGCAGGAAGGAATATCGTATATGGCCGGAGCTGAGTTACCCTGCCTGCTGGTGAATGTGGTCAGAGGTGGTCCCGGTTTAGGAACCATCCAACCTTCGCAGGCCGATTATTTTCAGTCAACAAAGGGCGGAGGCCACGGAGATTACCGGCTTTATGTACTGGCTCCTGCTTCTGTTCAGGAAATGTCGGATTTTGTGAAAGACGGTTTTGAGATTGCTTTTAAATACCGTAATCCCGTTCTGATACAGTCCGATGGGGTAATTGGCCAGATGATGGAAAAAGTAGAACTTTTCGATCCGATCCCACGTTGGACTGATGAAGAGATCCGGGAAAAATCTGAATCCTGGGCGCTGGTTGGAAAGCCCGCTCATCGTGAAAGGAATATTATAACGTCACTCGATCTTGATCCGTCAAAACAGGAGATGCATAATCATCATCTCCAGGAGAAATACCGGCGAATGGAAGAAGAGGATGTCAGATATGAGAGTATTGATTGTGAAGATGCTGATTATGTTATTGTGGCCTATGGATCAAGTGCCCGTATCTCCTTGAAAGCAGTCAGGCTGGCCAGGGAAAAAGGTCATAAAGTAGGTTTACTACGTCCAATTACTTTATATCCTTTCCCCAGGAAACCATTAGCAGCCCTAGTACCCCATCTCAAAGGGGTTCTTTCAGTTGAAATGAGCGCCGGTCAAATGGTAGAAGATGTTAAACTGGCCGTGGAATGTAAGGTTAAGGTGGAACATTATGGACGCTATGGCGGTATGGTGCCTTCTCCTGAAGATGTATTACATGCTCTCGAAAATAAACTGATTGGAGGTTAATATGGATTTGAAAGATATTATTAAAGAAGAAAACCTGGTTTACAAGAAAACCCCCCTGCTCACGGATAAACCACTCTCCTACTGTCCTGGCTGCGGTCATGGCACTGCTCACAGGATTACCATGGAGGTACTGGAAGAGATGAACATTCAATCAGAGACACTTGGAGTAGCTCCGGTAGGTTGTTCAGTGCTTGCCTATGAGTTCATGAATATCGATATGGTACAGGCTGCGCACGGAAGAGCACCGGCAGTAGCCACCGGAATGAAAAGGGTTTATCCCGATAAGTTCATTTTTACCTATCAGGGTGATGGAGACCTGGCCGCCATTGGAACAGCTGAAACCATTCATGCGTGTAACCGGGGTGAAAATTTCACCATCATCTTTATCAATAATGGTATTTACGGGATGACCGGCGGTCAAATGGCCCCTACTACCCTTCCCGGAATGAGAACTTCCACATCGCCTTATGGCAGAGATGTACATATGATGGGAAATCCGTTGAAAATCACAGAACTGGTAGCCCAGCTTCCGGGAACCTATTTTGTCACCCGTCAGGCTGTACATAATCCGGCAGCCGCACGACGTGCCAAAAAAGCCATACGAACCGCTTTTGAAGTTCAAAAGCTGAATAAAGGTATTTCATTTGTTGAAATCGTATCGAACTGTAATTCAGGCTGGAAACTTCCACCTGTGAAAGCCAATGAGTGGATGGTTGAAAACATGTTTCCATATTACCCACTTGGAGATATTAAAGTAGATGGAGTTATGGTTGTGAAAAGCTAAAATCCTGCACACAAATCTTGTAAAACGATTAAAATATAAAGCATATGACAGAAGAAATCATCATAGCCGGATTTGGAGGACAAGGCGTTCTTTCAATGGGAAAGATACTGGCCTATTCAGGAATTATGCAGGATCAGGAAGTGAGCTGGATGCCCTCTTACGGACCCGAGATGAGAGGAGGAACTGCCAATGTTACCGTGATCATCAGCGATGAAAGGATCAGTTCACCGATCCTTACTGCCTTTGATACTGCCATTATCCTGAATCAACAATCCATGGATAAGTTTGAGAGTTCAGTGAAACCTGGCGGATACCTTTTATATGATCCGAATGGCATTACCCGGCATCCGGCACGTAAGGATATCCATATCTTTAAAATTGAAGGGGCTCAGCTTGCTGCAGAAATGGGGAACATTAAGATATTCAACATGATCGTATTAGGTGCATTCCTGAAAATCAGACCCATTGTTAAACTTGAGAATGTTATAAAAGGACTGAAAAAGTCAATCCCTGAACGATATCACAAACTCATTCCGCTTAATGAAGAAGCGCTTCTTAAAGGAATGGAAAACCCAATTGCTGTTAATTGACGCTTTAGTCAGTTGCTGCATTTTTTGATTTTTTGTTTTTTGTTTTTTGTTTTTCATGGTTTATATAGGCTGCCTCACAAAAGGCAGCCTTTCTTTATGACCTGAACTGTTAGATTCCACCCTTTTCTGCGATCCCCATTCCGAAAAGAGCAAAATCATATTTCACGGGGTCGTCTTTATCCAGAATCCGTAGAATAGCATCCAGTTCAGCCACTGCTCTGGCATCATCCTGCTTTCTGCTGAGCAGGCCTAATTTCCGGGCTACCTGCCCGCTATGAATATCCAGTGGAATGGAAAGTTTTGAAGGCGAAATCTGATCCCAAATCCCGAAATCAACTCCGCACGGGTCCTTTCGTACCATCCACCTGAGAAACATGTTGATACGTTTGGCCGCAGATCCGGCCAACGGATCCGGTAAATGCTTCCGGGTGCGCGGCGGATATTCCGCATTAAAGAACACTTTTTTAAAATGATGGATTGCCGGCTGGAGTGTTTCTTGATTCCGGTACTCCAGAAAAATGCCTTCCAATCCACCATAATTAAGGTACATTCGCTTCAGGGCATCGAGAAAAACCATCAGATCAGTGCTGTTAAATGTTCTGTGTACAAATCCTTCGGCTTTTTTCAAATGATGCTCTTTATGGTTCATCACAAAATCGTAAGGTGAGTTCCCCATAATATTCATCATCCTGTCAGCACTTTTCAATATCGAAATCCGGCTTCCCCATGAAATGCAGGCTGTAAGTAATCCCGATATCTCAATATCTTCTTTCATTGAAAAACGGTGTGGGATGCTTATGGGATCACCAGGGATAAATTCAGGCGTATTAAACTGCCTGACCTTTTCTTCAAGGAATTGCTTTAATCCTGCATCAATGCTCATTAACCTGAAATTTAAAGCAAATTTATATTTACATCCGAATTTTTGCCATTTTTGACAAAAATCCCGCTGTATTATTATCATTTCTGACAAAATTCAGGCAATAAAAATTTATGTAATATGAAAATATATCGCTCTCTGATAATGGTCGTTACCTGGCTTGCTCTCTTACACTCCAATCCGTTGCAGTCGCAGGTTTCTATAAAGCACAACCTCGTATTCAGTCAGATACCTGCGAAATGGGACGAAGCCATTCCCCTGGGGAACGGGATGCTGGGCGTATTGGTTTGGCAAAAGGATGGAAAACTCCGACTGGCCATTGACAGGGCAGACCTTTGGGATCTCAGACCCACTGCAGAAATTGAGAAATTTACCTATCAGTGGGCTTACCAACACCGGCTTTCCGGTGATTGGGACACGGTTTGGAAAATAGCAGATGAACCTTACGACCGCGACCCTGCCCCTACCAAAATTCCGGGAGGAGCGGTGGAATTTGATATAACCAAGCTGGGTCAGGTTTTAACTGTTGAGCTGGACCTAAAAACTGCCACCTGCAAAATCGAATGGGAAAACGGAGAACAATTCCGTATTTTCGTGGATGCCACAAAGCCAGTAATCCGGTACACCTGGCAAAAAAACAGCAGAGTGGCTGAAATCGTTGCTCCGGCATACCATAAGGATTCTGAAGAAAAGAAACTGAATCCTGTAGTGGAAGGTTCAGATCTTTCGAGATTGGGATACCCGCCCGGCAAAATCAAAAAAAAGAAAAACCAGATTATCTATTCTCAAAAGTGTTGGGGACCTTTGGTATATGAGTTATCGGTTGCCACAAAAAACAGTGAGGGAACGATTAGCCTGACCTCAGATTACGCAGATATGCCAAAAATCAGACAGGCTGGTAAAATGGTGAAAAATGCCATCCGGGAGCCTTTCTCAAATGCACATCTCCGGCATGCGGAATGGTGGAAAAGTTATTGGGACCGGTCTTTTGTTTCCATTCCCGATAAGCTGCTTGAAAAGCAGTGGTATCTTGAGATGTACAAATTTGGCTCGGCTTCCCGGAAAGGAGCTCCCCCTATTTCCCTTCAGGCCATCTGGACTGCTGATAACGGTAAACTTCCCCCCTGGAAAGGCGATTATCACAATGATCTGAACACCCAACTCAGCTACTGGCCCGGCTATTCATCGAACCATCCGGAGGAATCATCCGTATTTACCGACTGGCTTTGGAACCATCAATCCTACTTTAAAGAATACACTCAACGGGTTTTCAGCACCAATGGAATCAATGTACCCGGTGTGGCTACCCTGCGCGGACGTGAAATGGGCGGCTGGCACATGTATGCCATGTCGCCGACAATCAGCTGTTGGCTGGCACAGCACTTTTACCTTGAATGGAAATATACGATGGACCGCTCTTTCCTGCAAGACCGCGCCTGGCCATGGGTGCGTGAAACAGCCGGTCACATTGAACAGCTTGCCAAATTCAAAAACGGATACAGAACCCTGCCCATGAGTTCAAGCCCTGAATTTCATGACGGATACATGGAGGCCTGGTTTCTGCAGATGACCAATTACGATCTTGCTCTTTGTAAATATGTGTTCAAAATAGCTGCCGAAATGGCTGCAGAGATGGGGCTGATGGCTGAACAGACCCATCTGCTGAAAGTTGGCAGTGAATTCCCGGAGCTGGATATCTCCAAAAGCGATGGACTAACAGTAGCGCCGGGCTATCCATATAAGGAATCTCACCGGCATTTTTCACATCTCATGGCTTTTCACCCTCTTGGTTTACTTAGTTTGGATAACCAGGATGATAAGCTCATCATTGAAAGCAGCCTCAGGAACCTTGAAAAGCAGGGAACCTCACAATGGACCGGCTATTCATTCAGCTGGCTGGGGAACCTGTATGCCCGGACAAAACAGGGGAATAAAGCCGTAGAAGCGCTGAATACCTTTGCCCGGTGCTTTTGTTCTCCCAACAGTTTTCACCTGAATGGCGATCAATGTAAGGAAGGACATAGCAGTTTTACTTACGATCCGTTCACACTGGAAGGAAATTTCGCCTTCGCTGCAGGCATCCAGGAAATGCTTTTGCAAAGTCACCTGGAGAAGATTGAGATTATGCCGGCAATTCCTCAGGATTGGAAAGAGGTGTCATTCCGTGATCTCAGGGCACAGGGAGCATTTTTAGTAAGCGCTGAAAAGAAAAACGGGGTGATAGACTCATTTGCCATTTATTCCGAAAAAGGGGGCGAAGCCGTGATCCAACTCCCTTTTCCCACATTCACAATACAGGAATCAACTAAAGCAGAAAGAGGATTTTCCTTGAAAGGGGAGAAAAATATCCTTAGAATCAGGTTTGAAAAGGGAGGCAGGGTTGTAGTGAAAAACGGATATGAATGATGAACCCTGAAAATATTTTCCAGACTTTTCTATTTTTGCCTGAATAAAATACTGCTCTTAATGAAATATCCTGTCATTTTTTCCATCTTGTTTTTCTGCCTGTTATTGCATGAAGAATCTTATTCCCAGACAGATACAACTGTCCAAAAAATAATTTCCATCGCTAAATCCGATAATCAGACCATGAAGCACCTTGATGTGCTGTGTAATGGATTTGGCGGAAGGATTACCGGTTCAGATGCCTGCGAAAATGCAGAGAACTGGGCCGCTGATCAGTTCAGGAAATGGGGAATGGAAGCAATACTCGATGAAGCAGGTGCTTTGCCTGTTGGTTTCAACCGCGGCCCATGGTCGGGAAAATTATTGGCAGAAAATGGCATGAACCTGCATTTTGCTACTCCATCTTACACCTCTGGTACAAAAGGAGTGCAGAGAGGTCATGTGGTTACAGAACCCAAAACCTGGAGAGAATTTAACCGGATGAAAGGTAAATTGAAAGGCGCCTGGGTACTGATTTCAGGCAAAAGCGATGGTTTCCCGGTAGATTTCTCGATGAAAGCCGACAGCCTTCGAAAAGCCATTGTTACTGAAAATGAGCTTATTGAAAAGAAAAATGATTCTATACGGAGGTTGAACTGGGAAAACCGGAAAACCGGAAAAGAAATCGAATTATTACCCATGAAAGAAGAACCTGCTTTGTTTTATAAAGAAATGGTCGAAGCGGGAATTCTGGGTATCATCCAATCAGCTCCGGTTCCCATTAGTGCGTTATATGACCGCAAGAATTTAGAGAAACTCAGTTTCGATAACCTTCCTAAAGTACCTGACATCAAACTTGATGAGAACCAGTATAAGATCATAGAGCAGATGGCTAAAGAGCGCCGGTATTTCGAACTGGAATTCGATATTCGCAATCACTTTAAACCAGGTCCGGTGAAATACCATAATGTGATCGGGGTAATTCCGGGTACTGAGTTCCCGGATGAATATGTGATCATGGGTGGTCATCTGGATTCATACGATGTGGCCACCGGCTGTAATGACAATGGCTCCGGAGTGGCGCCAGCCATGGAAGCAGCCCGCCTGATCATGGCTGCCGGAGGAAAACCTAAAAGAACCATCCTGGTTTGCCTCTGGGCTGCTGAGGAATTTGGGCTTTGGGGTTCCACTTCCTGGGTTGAAAGAAATCCTGAAAAATTAAACAAAATCGCCAATATGTTCAACAAAGATGGCGGAACAACAGTACCCACCAGTATCAGCGTTTCCGATTCCATGTGGAATGATATGGAAAAGATATGCCAACCATTGCTGGACACGATCCATCCTGATTTCCCCTTTAAAATGGTAAAACGTGAACCCCGTCCAAAACCGGATAAACCGTCAGGAACCGACTCAGGTCCGTTTGCCGTGAAAGGTGTTCCCACCATGCAATTTGGAACCGAAGATATCAAAGGATATAATTTCAGCTACGGCGAAATCTGGCACACAGAAAGAGATTCCTACAATCTTATCATCCCTGAATACCTGGAACATACAGCGGTATTAACAGCCATAGTGGTTTATGGAATTTCCAACCTTGATCATTTGCTTTCTAGAGCAGGCTATTATTCTGAAAGTAAACCTATTGAAAAAGTTTCTGAAAGCTCAAAAAAGAAAACCAAATGAAGACAACAATTTCGTGGTTAACCCTGCTTTTTGTAGTGATTTCCTGTGTTCAAAAGAACCCCGAAGCTGAAAAAGATGAATCCGGCAAAACACCTGCTGATTATGTCAATCCGTTTATCGGCACTCAGGATATGGGGCATTGTTTTCCCGGAGCCGTTGCCCCTCATGGCATGGTGCAACTCAGTCCCGATACCGATACGATCCCCTACTCCACCGGTGATGGCTACATTCCTGAAGTATATCGCTATTGCTCAGGTTACCAGTATAATGACCCCACTATTGTAGGTTTTAGCCATACCCATCTTCATGGTACCGGGCATTCCGACCTGGGTGATTTCCTGGTGATGCCATTTTCTGACAGCGTTCAGTTAAACCCCGGAACAGCGGAAAATCCGGAAAGTGGTTACCGAAGCCGTTATTCCAAAAACACTGAAAAAGCCGGCCCGGGATATTATTCCGTTTACCTTGATGATGTTAAAGTAAAAGCAGAACTTACCTGTACGAAAAGAGTCGGGTTTCACCGCTATACATTTGATAACCAAACTGATGCAGGGATCATCCTCGATTTGGTTCATGGAATTTACAATTATCCCGGCAAAGTAATCTGGGCATCTGTCAGAGTGGAAAATGACACCCTCGTAACCGGTTATCGCCAAACCAATGGCTGGGCACGGAACCGGTTCATCTATTTTGCCATGTCATTTTCGAAACCGGTTCAGTCATATGGCTTGATCAATGAAGAAACTGAAATTTACAGAGGATTCTGGCGAAGATGGAAGATGGATAATGGGTTTCCGGAAAGATCCGGGAAAAAAATAAAAGGCTGGTTTTCATTTGGAGATCATCTGCAAGAGCCTGTAATGGTGAAAATGGCTCTTTCGTCGGTAAGTACTGAAGGGGCTGTTAAAAATCTTAATGTTGAAATTCCCGGTTGGGATTTCGAAGAAATCAGAAAGCAGACTGAAGATGAATGGAATGCACAACTTGGAAGATATAAAATAAAAGCCGATCCGGAGCAAAAAACGATTTTCTATACGGCAGTATATCACAGTCTTCAGAATCCCTCCGTTTATATGGATGTTGACCACCATTACCGCGGGCTGGATGGCAATATTCACCGGGCTGATTTTACCAACTACACCGTTTTTTCACTATGGGACACTTTCCGGGCACTTCATCCGCTCATGAATATTTTTTCACCCAAAGCCAGCAACGATATGCTACGTTCCATGTTGGCCCACTATGATCAGAGCGTACATCCGCTATTGCCGGTTTGGTCGCACCATGCCAACGACAACTGGTGTATGATCGGGTATCATGCAGTACCGGTAATTGCTGATGCATGGATCAAAGGAATCCACGGTTTTGATGGGAATAAAGCATTGGAAGCCATGGTCTCCAGCGCAACCTATGCCTCTTATGACGGGTTGGCCGACTATATGAATCTGGGTTATGTACCTACAGAGGTTTCCGGTTCATCGGCTTCGGTTACCCTCGAATATGCTTATGATGATTACACGATTTACAAAATGGCCGAGTCGTTGAAAAAGAAAGATATAGCCGAACATTTTTACAAAAGATCCCGGAATTTTGAAAATCTTTACGACAGCAAAACCTGTTTCATGAGGGCTAAATCACGAACAGGCAGTTTTTTGGAACCCTTTGATGCCCTGTCAACTCATGGAATGGGTTATATTGAAGGGAATGCATGGACCTACAGCTTGTTTGTACCCCACAACATTCAAAAGCTGATGGAAATGAAAGGAGGAAATGATGCCTTTGTTCTACACCTTGATTCACTTTTTGAGATGCACCTGCCGTCTGAGTATTACGAACACACGGAAGATATTGAGGCAGTGAGCATTATGGGTAATTATGTTCATGGTAACGAGCCCGGACATCACATCCCTTACCTCTACACTTATGCCGGAAAGCCCTGGAAAACAGAACAACGAATCCAGCAAATCATGACCGGTATGTACAAAAACAGCCCGTCAGGGTTGTGTGGAAATGATGATTGCGGACAAATGTCGGCCTGGTATATATTCACAGCCATGGGTTTTTATCCGGTTTGTCCGGGTACTGATTACTACATAATTGGAGCACCCTCTTTCCCCTATCTCACCCTTCAGCTTGAGAATGGAAACAAAGTTGAAATCACGGCCGAAAATATTTCTACTCTAAATATTTATGTAAAAGAGATCTATTTAAACGGGAAAAAATGGGAGAATATCTATGTAAAACATTCTGATCTGATGAAAGGATGCCAGATAAAATTTATTATGGGCTCTGAACCCAATCAGGACAGGAAATCAGGGTATCCTGAAGGAGATTACTGAAAATAATCATAGAATTTCCTTCAAAAAATCAGGCATTTCCCTGAAAATACTTCTCAACAAACTCTGTTAAAGTTGTGGATTTAAGAGGCTTAATGATATATTCATCGAACCCGGCCAGGATAAGCGATTGCTGATCGTCGACAGGATAGGCGGTTACGGCTGCAATACGGCAGGGTTTAAGCCCATGCTCCGATTCAAATTCACGGATGTAAATTGCTGAATCAATCCCGGTCATTATCGGCATCTGCAAATCCATAAAAATCAGATCATATGGATTCTTCATGTATTTTTCATAAGCATCCTGTCCATTATCAGCACGGTCACAGGTATAACCGTTTTTTCTCAGGCTGGCAATAATCAGCTCCTGATTCAGTATATTATCATCAACTACAAGTATTTTCAAATCTGAACTCATGACATGTACCGAAATAATTTGAGGCAAAAATAATAATTAATTAATACCTGAATCAACTTTTCAAGTACGTTTGCATTTTAAAATCGAAGGAATGAATCAGCCTGTAAAGAACATCGATTATGAAGAAATCCGTAAGATTCTTCAGAAAAACGATCACCGTATCATTTTTCAAAAAACGAACATGATCCCTGATGAATCGGATCTTTTCGAGGAGTTAAAAGAATACATCAATTTGAGGGAAATCGGCAGAAAGTCAGTATTGGGCCTTGACATTTACAGGTACAGCCTGTATGGAGAGTTTGAACAAACGCTGATCCCTTTTCTTTTTAAAAGGTTTTTCCAGACAGCCACTGAATTATGTCTCAGAAATCACAGGTTTTTATTTCAGCATTATACAGCGGAGGATTTTAAAAACAACTTTATTTCAACCGGTGACGGGGGTTTCATGATTTTTGACACGCCGGTACACTCGCTTGTTTTTGCAGTTAATATGGCCATTATCCTTCGAACCTACAATGCCTTTCATTTCTATCCAAAACTCCGGAAAATCATAGGTGGGATGAGCCTGAGATATGCCATCACCTATGATAAAGTATATTCGTTTGATGACAATTTCTATGGAAGAGCCATCATTAATAATGCCCGGATACTTATGAAAGATGACCTGAACCGCTGTCTGATCGACCAGAATGTACATACCTGGTTCACTGTGAACATCGAAGGTCTTGAAAATCTGCAGATTCTCACCATTAACGACATCGCCAACATTTACGATTTTCAGCGAGATTACGATACTCAATTTCTTGAAGAAGAAGATCAGATATTTTTAAAAGATCAAACCCGGAAAAAAGGGATTATCAATTCGGATATTCTGAAAATCGGAAAAATCAATTTAAAGGATACCGAACTCAGTATTTACAATCTTCATCTGCAGGTTTCCCTGAAACTTTCCAATGATGACGATCCCAACCAGGAGAAGATTGTAACAGTCAGTCTTGGAAACCTTAACACATCCGGAATATAAAAAACTAAACAGAATACTGTATGAATCTTGACCTTGAAGGAAAATGTTTTTTGGTTTGCGGCGCCAGTTCAGGATTTGGCAGATCGATAGCTGCCGCCTTGGCCCGTGAAAAAGCAGAAGTGATTGCCATTGCCCGGCGCGAAGAACAATTGAAAATTCTGAAAGCAGAATACCCGGATCATATCAGCTATTATGCAGGAGATATTACCCTTTCCGAAACTATTGCACATCTTCCGGCACTTTTGGAAGGACGAAAAATGGGTGGAGTGATTGTAAATGCAGGGGGCCCTCCGGCTTGCTCTTTTCTCGAAACCCGGCTGGAAGACTGGGATCAGGCATATCGTAACCTGTTGCGCTGGAAACTCGAAATTACCCAGACTTTGTTGCCGGTTTTTATCAACCAGGGATATGGACGCTGGATTTTTATCGAAAGTATTTCGGTGAAACAACCGGTTGAAAATCTGGTACTGAGCAATTCGTTGCGTCTCGCTGTAACCGGTTTTGTTAAAACACTTTCGCAGGAAATCGGTGATAAAGGTATTACCATGAATATTATGGCGCCGGGTTATCATGATACGCCGGCCATGAACCGGATCATTAAAAAGAAAAGTGATATCGAACAAATACCGGAATATGAAGCCCGCAACCGGATTATCCAGGAATTAAAGGTACGCAAAATGGGAGACCCCAATGATTTTGCCATGCTGGCATTGTGGCTGCTCTCTCCCTCTTCATGGTATGTTACCGGCCAAACCATTAGTGTGGATGGAGGCCGGAACAAACATATCTTTGGTTAGAAAGGCAGATCGTCCGGCTCTTCACTCACAAAAATATTGTCTGCCGGAGGCATTCCATTCAAATTTGCCGGTGAAATTCCCGGGCTGCTTTGCGGAACCGGCGCTGACTGACGTACGTCCGGTTGTGGCTGACCGGCTGAAGCCTTTTCTATAAGCCTGGCTTCTAATGTATTAATATAATAAACCTGGTCGCCCTTTTCCCATCTTCTCCCCTGCACATTAAAAGTGACCTTGATATCTTCATTAAGGTCGACAAAATCCAGTAAACTGCAACGTTCCTGACTTGCCTGAAATTTTATATGGTTGATCCTCTCAAAGGTGTTATAGGTTTCACGGATCTCCAATACAAACTCACGTTTTCTGAAACGATCCGTAACCTGTTGTGTTTCAAATTTCTCTACTAATTTACCGGTAATCTCGTAATTCATGGTTTTATATATTATTTTTTTGCAAAACTACATTTTATTCCTAATTCAGGTTTGAAGTTTTATCAGGTTTTTTAAACAAGAAAATTCCAATTGCCCCGGAGTGTCGGATACTTTATCAAAACGGAGATCTGTTTTATGAATTCCGGCCTTGAAAGTAATCTGGCACCCAGGCTTTTCAGATGTGGCGTTTCCTGTTGAGCATCGATAAGCCGGATGTCATGATTTCTGGAAAAATCGACCAGATGGGCCAATGCCACTTTTGAAGCATTGCTTTCCTTAAAAAACATGGATTCTCCAAAAAATACACTGCCAATCGAAACGCCATACAGCCCTCCTGCCAATTCTCCATTTAAATAGGTTTCAAATGAATGGGCAAAACCCTCTTCATGAAGCTGGCAATATGCATCGATAAAGGCCGGAGTAATCCAGGTACCCTCCTGTTCCTTTCTCTGCTCCAATGAGCAACGAGTGATGACCTCCCTGAAGTTGGTATCGGTCCTTACATCAAAATGATTCTTTTTCAGCGTCTGCTTTAAAGAATGTGAGATCACAAAATCTTCAGGATAAAGCACCATTCTGGGATCGGGAGAAAACCAGAATATTTCACCACTGTCTTCAAACCAGGGAAAGATACCTCTGGAATAGGCTGTTAGCAGAACCGGAACCGACAAATCCAGTCCAATACCTACTAATCCGTCATCATCCGCAAACTGAGCATTAAAAATATCCGGCAATTCGTTTTCCAACCAGTAAATGCTCATAACTCAGCATGATTAGTTGGATAAGAAAAATTTTCGGAAAGCAGAGTAACCCTCTGATGAGACGGTCAAAAAATAAATCCCGGATTTCAGATTTTCAGGTAAGCTCAGTGAAATAACTTCAGAATCAATGGTTGTTTTAAATACTTCATGTCCCAACAGATCAGAGATAGTAAGCAACGAGCCTTTACGAATACCGGGTAATTCAACCGTAACATGGTTTTGTGCAGGTACCGGGAAAATGTTAATCACGGCATTATTCAATTCTTCCACTCCAACCGTATTATAAAACCAGAAGCTGTAAAAACCATTGGGAGCAGGCAGCGGGTCGGTTACTGAATTGGTAGCCGTTTTAATTTCAATGTAATAATGTACTGTATCAGAAGGACCCAGGTTTTCAATGGTCGCATGACTGTAAGGACAGGAGGGAACAAAACGCAGTGTATTCCAGCGGCTTGAAGAATTGACCCGGTAGCGGAGTAACATGCTGTCAAGATTATTAGCTGACTGGCAGGCAGTTCTGATGGTGAAGTCCTTCAGATAGTTCTGGGGACCTGTGACCTTCGTATGCTTGATTTTTAAATATTCATGCTGAGGGATTTCACGGGTGATACAATGAATGGCACCATACAGCGGGGTGAGCTGGGTAGCATCCACCATTTTCACCTGATAACCGGGCAATAAAGATTCATAAATGTGTTTGGCTGCAGAATCATATTCAGGCAGATTATAAGAAGGCACAACCACTACATCGTTCATAAACAGTGAATTGGTGTAAGTCCGCATTTCATCATTCTGGGTCATGGCATAGGTACCATCTGCCTTGGGCGGAGCAGGTATCCTCACAATATCATAGTTCTGCCCAAGTACATTCACCAGTTCCGAAAGCATCTGCACCATAGATTCAATCACAGGATAATCGGGTACATATTCAGGATACTGCGACACGAGGATAGTTTTATTATCAACCACTTTCATATACATATCCACATGCATCCAGATGCCGCCTCCACTGTTAGTGAGTTTATCCATAAACACAAAATCATACAGCCCGAACTGGGCCATTAGCATATCTCCAATTTGCGTGGGGGAAAAACCCGGGTTCTGATCCCAGATCCGCTTGGAGCCAAACCCTCTTCCTAAGCCATCGAGCATAATATTGCCTCCTTCAACGTTGAGAGGCATCTCCATAACCGGTATCGACCACTGCCTTCCAATCTGATCCGGAATGGAATCATCCTTTGGTCGGTTATAACCGGAGTACTGCAAGTCAACAAACATGTTGTCGTAACCGCCGTTGGTGTGATCATAACCGGCCAATGGGCCGTAATCACGAATCCATATAGTCTCTGTCCAGGCTGGGATAAAATACACGTTATGATCAGTAACTCCCTGGCTGTAAAGATATTGACGAATACCTGAGGTATCTTCCGGCGCCTGGCCCGGGTAGTAAATGATCCATACTTTCGCTGAATTCTGTACGGCTTTGGCAATAGCGGCTGTAATGGGATTCCGGTCAGGATGATAATCCCAGGTAAGCAATACGCCTTCATTTTTATCAAATTCGGCCGGAAAAATATAGTCGGATTGTGCGAAACTGCCCGTTGCAGAAAGAATAGTAATCAGGGCAATGAGTATTTTTTTCTTCATATGAAACTCAGCATGAAATAATTTATTCAATTTGCAAAGATAAAACATTCAATAAATTAGATATAAATTTTCGCGCTATCTTTCACTATGAAGAAAACGGTTTTTACCCGTACTGTATGGCTGGTATCTCTGGTAAGCTTATTCAATGATATTGCGAGCGAAATGCTTTATCCGGTGATGCCGGTATTCCTTAAATCGATCGGATTCACCATTGTGCTGATCGGGATTTTGGAAGGACTGGCCGAAGCCACAGCCGGCCTGAGCAAGGGTTATTTCGGCAACATGTCGGACAGGATGGGAAAACGGGCTCCCTTCATCAGGCTGGGTTATATACTGAGCGCAGTCTCGAAACCATTCATGGTGATTTGGTTCCAGCCTGCCTGGATTTTTCTGGTACGTACTGCCGACCGCTTAGGCAAAGGTATCAGGTCCTCTGCCCGCGATGCCCTGCTAAGCGATGAAACCATCCCTGAACACAAGGGAAAAGTATTTGGGTTGCATCGTGCATTTGATACGGCAGGCGCTGCTCTTGGACCTGTTTTGGCGTTATTGTATCTGAATTATTACCCTGAGGATTACACAACTTTATTTTTAATTGCTTTTCTTCCGGGTGTAATTTCGGTATCGATCACTTTTCTGATCAGGGAAAAAAAAAGGCAGCAGGGCAGTCAGAAGAATGGTTCAACAGGTTTTTTCGATTACCTGAAATACTGGAAAACCGCCTCAAAAGAGTATAAATACCTGGTAACCGGGTTGTTATTCTTCACCCTTATGAACAGCTCCGACGCCTTTCTGTTACTAAGATTGAAAGAAGCCGGATATACCGATACCGAAATGATTGGATTTTATATCTTATACAATCTTGTTTTCGCGGTTCTTGCCTACCCGGTTGGCTATCTGGCTGATAAAACAGGTTTGCGAACCACTTTGATCTCCGGATTAATACTATTTGCTACGGTGTATGGATTTTTCGGATTTTCATCCGGAACTAATGCCTTTGTCTTTCTTTTTGGATTATACGGCATCTATGCGGCGGCAACCGAAGGTATATCCAAAGCCCTGATAACCAACATTTCCAAAAAAGAAAACACGGCCACAGCTATTGGCTTTTACAGTTCGATGGCCAGCATTTGCACCATGCTGGCGAGCAGCATGGCTGGTGTGATATGGTACACCTTCGGGTTTCAGGTTATGTTTATGGTTTCGGCTACAGGTACCGTTATTACGGTCATTTACCTGTTATGGACGAGGAAATTCAGAACGATGTTATAATTCATTTCACAAAATCGCACGGTAACGCTGCAACTCTATCGGTTCTTTGAATCACGTATTGCACCAAATATTCCGGTGCGCTGCACCTCGGGGTTATGTTGCGGCGCCATTTCTACAAATATTTGGCTGCGCTGCAGCAGGCGATCCGGGCAGGGGAATATTTACCTGTGCAGGACGCTACCCGAATGGTATTCCAGGTGTAGCGCACCGCAATATTTGTAGAATAGCGCACCCCCGTATTGTATTCCAGGCGCAGCGCGCCGGAATATTTGTAGAACAGCTCATCACGTATTGTATTCAAGGTGCAGCGCATCGCAATATTTGTAGAATAGCGCACCCCCAATTGTATTCCAGGTGCAGCGCATCGCAATATTTGTAGAATAGCGCACCCCCAATTGTATTCCAGGTGCAGCGCATCGAAATATTTGTAGCCCAACGCACCAGTAATGTATTTCAGGTGCAGCGCATCGTAATATTTGTGGCCCGGCCCACCAGTAATGTATTCCAGGCGCAGAGCGCCACAATATGGGCAAGGCGACACAAAACCGGATTATATACAGGGAGGAATTATTACAGGTGAACAGGCGTTCTTAATTTACCGCTGAAACCGGATAAATGTACCCAAAGGCAGCACCTTCCCAAACGGATCTGATAGGTACAATTCGCCAAACTCCAGATTCTCCGGATCATTAAATATGGTTCTGATCAGATTGAGAGAAATCAGCGATGAAAATCCCAAACTGTATAAATTCAGCACCAGGAAAGAATTGGCTGGCTTCAACAACTGGCTGCACAATTTAAGCATTTCATTCAGGTGGTGTTCCAGCACCCATTTTTCTCCCGACGGCCCCCGCCCATAGGCAGGGGGATCAAGGATGATCCCGTCATAGCGGTTACCACGCCTGACTTCACGTTGTACAAACCTGCGGGCATCCTCCACCATCCAGCGAGCCTCTGTATAGCCATTCAGCTCGAGATTCTCTTTTGCCCAGTTTACCACCTGCTTTACCGAATCGAGGTGCACCGTAACAGCGCCGGCAGCCCTGCCCGCAATGGTGGCGCCACCTGAATAAGCAAAAAGATTCAGTATTTCCGGTTTATCAAGATTCAATGCTTGTACAGCCGAAAAAATATAATCCCAATTCCCGGCTTGTTCCGGAAACACCCCAATATGACCAAAGGAAGTAAGCCCCAGCCGCATTTTAAAGTTTAATCCCTGATGATCATATCCTATAGTCCACTGTTGGGGCATATGCTTTTTCAACTTCCATTCGCCCTTTTCTCCTTTCTGAAAATCCTCCTGAAAATCAAGACTGTTTCTCGCAAAAGAGGCATCCGGTAACTTTTCCCAATCAGCTTCAGTAAGACTCTTATCCCAGACAGCCTGAGGTTCAGGCCTTCTGAGGATAAATTTCCCAAATCGTTCCAGCTTTTCAAAATTCCCGCTGTCCAAAAGTTCATAATCTTTCCATTGAGTGACAGGAATGAAGGAAGCGGCCGGAATGTCTGTTTTTTTCATCGTTAACGGATTTAGCATGAATATTAATGCGAACACTATATTTTTGCAAAAATCCGAAAATAAAGGATATGGCTGAAGCATTGACCAGTTTAAATAATCCGAAGATTAAAAATATCATCCGGTTGCAGCAGAAAAGCGCTGAGCGTAAATCACAAAACCTAATCGTTGTGGAGGGATTCAGAGAAATCAAACTGGCTGTAGAAACTGGATTTTCATGTCATTCCCTCTATGTTTTTGAAAAAATTGCCGGACTTGAACACATAAATTATATCCGTAATTATGTAAAGGAAGACTCCATTTTCATGATTACGGAAGCCATCTTCGAAAAGCTGGCCTACCGTGAAAATTCCGATGGGTTGATCATGCTGGCTGTTCCAGAATACCTGACACCTGAAGAAGTTAACCTAAGCCCTAATCCACTGATTCTGGTCATCGAATCGGTTGAAAAGCCGGGAAACCTGGGCGCCATGCTCAGAACGGCTGATGCCGCAGGAGTGGATGCCGTGCTGGTTTGCGATACACTCACCGACCTGTATAATCCTAATACTATCCGGGCAAGTCTCGGAACCGTATTTTCAAATCAAGTGGTAACCTGCAGCAATGAAGAAGCATTTAACTGGCTGAAAAAAAACAGAATACAAATATTCAGCGCTGCATTACCCTCCGATATTGTATGTTACCAGACTGACTTAACTGGCTCCAGTGCAATTGTAGTAGGCTCTGAGGCAAACGGATTAACCCGATTCTGGCTCAATCATGCCGACGAAGTGATCATGATTCCTATGTCCGGAAAAGTCGATTCTCTGAACGTCTCTGCCTCGGCTGCCATAATTGTATATGAGGCTGTACGGCAACGGTTAGCCGGATCAAAACAAGTAAAATAATGGTAATAAAAAATATCTTTGCAAACCGAACCGGTTATTGAGTCATTTTCATGAATTACCTTATCAGATTCACCATATTCTTTTTCCTGACTTTTTGGATTATCTCAACCATAACTTCTCAGGATGTTTCAGCCCAATGCTGCCCACCCGCCGATTCTTTATTGAGCCCGGATTCCGATTCTACCCGGGTGGAGTACTTCCTGCTTAATCTCGATAGCATATCTGCCCGGCGATTGATTGATTATCCGCTTTTCAACCCCGATTTTCACCAATATAACCCTATACGACAACAATACCCTTTTTACCAGTCACTGGGTAATACCGGTCAGTATTATCAGCCGCTAACCTTCGAAATCAAGCACAAAGCGGGATTTGAATACAGAAACATCGACCAGGAAATGTATCTGTTTAAACCTGACAGGCTAAAGTTTTACCGTACCCTGAAACCTTTTACGGAAATCAACTATGTGATGGGCGCAAAAAAGGAAAATGTGCTTAATGTATCGCACTCGCAGAATATTTATAAGGGACTCATCGCCGGAATCGACTATAATCTCATCAATTCCATCGGATTTTACCAGCGGCAGCGCACCAATCACTCGCATGTGGCCGTAAAACTTCATTATTCAACCCCAAACCGGAGATATGGAATTGCCGGATATTATTACCACAACCGGATTTTTAACTACGAAAACGGAGGAATTGCGGCCGACAGCATCTTCGAAGAAAATCTGGAAGCCAACCGGGCCGTAGTAGCCGTTAACCGGCAAAATGCCCAAACCCGCTACCGGGAAGGTTCGATGGGATTCCAGCAATACTTCCAGTTGTCAGCGCCTTACCGCCATACCAGTGACTCATTACAGGATTTCCGGGAAAACAAGCTTAATTTCATCTTAGGCAGGCTTTCCCATGAATTCTCCTACAATAAAAAATCTTACGTGTACTCGGATGAAAAACCGGATAGTGCCTATTACAGAAATTTCTACTACGATTCCATTCGAACCCTTGATTCTACCGGAATTACATCCATTTCCAACCAGATCGGATGGACCAATACCGGTCTGTATAATGATAAAGAGCCCATCATCCGGCTTTACGGAGGAATCAGGCATTCCCTGATCAATATCAGAGGCAGAAATATTGCCAGCAACCTTAGTCAGGTAACCTATCTTGGTAAGGTGGGATTATCTCTCTGGCCAAAAATGCAGATATCAGGAAAAGGACATTTCACCATTGGCGATTACAACAACCTCGACTATTATCTTGAAGGAAACATTTCCCAGAATGTTGGGTTGAAATCGGGAAAAACTGCGGGAATAGAAGGCAGTCTGATTGTTTACAGCCATGATCCGGCCTGGTTCATGCAAAAATACTACTCGAACCATTTCAAATGGAATCATGATTTTGGGAAACAAAACGGACAAATAATAGCCGGATACCTGAATTTACCAGGCAACCGTGCCGGAGTGGAAATTCATTCCCTGACCAACCTGGTAACATTTGGAACTGACACATTACCCATGCAAAGTGCCGATGCCATCGGGATTATTAAATTGTCCTGGCAAACCCGGTTCAGGATTAAAAACTGGTATGGATCAGCCAACCTGATCTACCAGGCATTATCGAACACCAACGATTTGAACCTACCATCATTACTGGCCGACGTTTCATTTTACTATGCCCGCAACCTCTTCAATAATGCCTTGTTTGCCCAGTTCGGTTTCGATGCCCGGTTTATGTCAGCATACAAAGCCATGAGCTACGATCCTTCCCTGGGTAGTTTCTACAATCAGGACTGGAAAACCATAGGAAATTACCCGTATGTCGATATTTTTGTGCAGTTTAAAATTAAAAGAACGCTGCTGTTCTTCAAGTACGAGCATATCAACGCCATGTTGGGAACGTATGATTACTTCACCACACCCCATTATCCGCTCCCCGATGCAGCCTTTAAATACGGCGTCAGATGGCGCTTCCACGACTGATAACAACCTGACTGATAAGCGAAAAGATAAATAATAACCTCATCACGCAAACACCAAATAAAGCAGACAACTCTCAAACTATACAACAACCATCCATAATTTATAATTCATAATTTATAATTCCCTTCGTGTCTCCCCCCCGTTTCCTCTTCCCGCTTCTTTGCCTGGCCTTTGTCGTTTCAGGTTTTACAGCGCTGGTTTATGAAACCATGTGGGTGAGATACCTCAGGTTGTTTTTAGGTAGCGCTTCATTGGGACAGGTTACCATTATTGTTTTCTGGATGGGCGGACTGGCTGCCGGAAGCTGGATCGGAGCCAGGTTATCCACCAGAACATCCCGGCTTCTTCGCTATTACGCCGTAATTGAATTGGGTATCGGCTTATTTGCGTTGATTTTTCACCCATTGTTCGGATGGATGGAGGATCTTTCATCTCTGGTAATTAAAAATATCAATATCCCGTTGGCAGAATTTTCACTGAAATTGCTGTTTTCCGGCTTTCTCCTGATATTGCCGATGATTCTGATTGGCATGACCTTCCCGGTCATAGCTTCGTTAATTTCAGCATTAAATCCGGAAAAGACAGGAAAAAGAATTTCCATTCTGTATTTTGCCAACAGCCTTGGTGGAGCTGCCGGAGCGATAATAAGCGGATTCATCCTTATTAAAATGGTTGGATTACCGGGATCGGTGATCCTGGCCGGAATAATGAATATTCTGATCGGTGCCTGCTTTCTTATTTACGGCAAGAAAAACAGGCTTAAATTAGTCTCTGTCCCAATATCAATTAATCAACCGCAGGTCAGACAACCAATTAATAAATCAGAATTTCAAACATTACTGACCGGATTTCTGACCGGTTATGCCATTTTTTCATTGGAAGTAAGCTGGATAAGGATGTTTAACCTTTTACTCGGGAGCATGATGTATACCTTTGAGATCGTGATTTCCGTGATGATAGCGGCGATGGCTGCCGGTTCGCTGATAATCTCTCACTGGACCGCCAAACCTGTTAACCACCTGAAAACAACCCGGATAATGATAATCCTTCTGATTTTTCTATCTTCAGCCTCCCTCATAACATACTCATTGTCATTTGATTGGCTGCAGAATATTTACCCACACTTCGCCGCGGTAAAGAATGGCTTTTCAAAATATATGCTGTTCGGATTTGGTTTGGCAACGATCATCATTGCACCCACTGCACTGATTTCAGGCGCTTTATTCCCGGTTCTTATGCTCCGGGCTTATAATCAATCAGGGAACCCGGAACAGTTCGGAAGATTTTATGCCATGAATACTGCAGGAGCCATTCTGGGCGCGGTGATATCCCTGATGCTTTTTCCTGTTCTGGGGATCGTTAAGGTTTTTATAACAGGAATCTGGATTTACCTCGTTGCACTATTATCAACTGAACTATTCTTAAGATCAGGAGCAGCAAGATATATTTTCAGATTTCTGCCTCTACTGATTTTCCTATTATTCTTCTCTTTCATATTTAGAATTGAAGAACAGAAACTTGCCTCCGGAGTGTTCCGGTATGGCGCTATCGATAACCATACATCCACCCTGTTTTATAAAGATGGAATAACAGCCTCGGTTTCATTATACGAAACCCAATCGGGAAGAAGAGTGCTGTCGATCAACGGAAAACCCGATGCCAGCCTTGGTAAGGGAAACAGAATTTCCGGTGATGAAACCACCCAGGTGTTACTGGGCGCTATGCCTTTTACATTGGGAGAAGATTTTGAAGATATTGCAATTATTGGGCTGGGAAGCGGGAAAACGGGTCATGTGGTACTGGGTTTTCCTGAGGTGGAAAAAGTGGATATAGTTGAAATTGAACCTGCTGTAGCTGAAGCCGCCGCTTTCCTTAAACCCGAAGTTGGAAGAGTATTTCAGGATCCTCGGACGCATATTATTATTGACGATGCCCGCTCCTTTTTTAATGACACAAAAACCAAATACGATCTGATTATTTCCGAACCATCCAACCCATGGGTTTCCGGAGTGGGCGGCCTATTCTCAGATGGATTTTACAATGACATGTCGGAAAGCCTCGAAAACAACGGACTGCTGGTTCAGTGGATTCATCTTTACGAATTGGATATACAACTGTTTGCCTCCATCATGAAAACGCTGGATAAGCATTTCAATTTTTACCAGCTGTATTTCCTGGATAACAGTAACCTGGGACTGTTGGCATCCAACCAGCCAATCGCGAAAAATGCGGAAAGAGATATTTTTAAAATGCCCGGGCTTACGGAAGACCTGTCAAAAATCGGTTTACAATCATTGATTGATATACGCTTCCGTTACATAGGATCAGAAACCTGGCTCAGACCGCTGTTTTGTTCCTATGAGGTTCCGGCTAACACAGACTTCAATGTTTACCTCGAAACTTACGGACCTGAAACCCGGTTTTACCGGAAGAATGTGTCGGAATTTTCAGAGCTGACCCAGTTCTATTTACCTCTTAATGAAGTATTTGATCATTATAAAGTAACGCCATCGGATGAAACCATCGGAGAAAACTACCTGTTCGACCTGCCTGAAAGAACCCTTCAGGCTGAAAGTATTTTCAGGTCAGTTAAAGGAGATTTTTTCAAAGAACAGACATCTGATAACCAGCGCATGAAAGATAAAATATCCATGCTTACAGCTTTGCTGAATCCAATGCCATGGGACACAATCACCCTGATTGATCATACGAACTTTTTCATGGTGGAAGAAATCGCCCTGTACACTTTGCCATATCTTACCGACGAAAAATTAACCCTAATCTGGAACCGGGTTACCGGCTCATCATTTTACCGGAAACTGAATCCGGAGCAAAAACTGAAGGTTGACTTTTATCAGGCAGTTGCACTAAGAGATTACCCAGGCATGGCCGCTCTCGGAAAAGAGCTGCTGAATTCCAGGTTCATGAGCCAACCTGATTGTTTTGATCAGATACCCTGGCTATACGCCATTGCCTTGTTCAAAACCGGAAAAACCAGAGAGGCTGTTGATTTCCTGGAGAAATTTCAACCTTCCGGAGAATGTTTCATTCACAGGATATTATACTCCAATTTCAGCGATCGGCTCCCTCAAAACCAAAGATAATAAGTGTTGGATAATGAAGGATGTAATGGTATAAAACCTAAATAAAAAGTTTGTACATTTGCACCCTTATAAAATTAGTCAGATTTTTATCACAAATATTTGAATTTTAATATATTAACTAATCCTTAAACAAATGGGAAAAGATAAAAAAAGCAAAGATCACAAAGCAGAAAAATTTGTGTATTACTTTGGAAACAAAAAGGCCGATGGTGATGCCGATATGAAAAACCTGCTTGGCGGAAAAGGTGCCAATCTGGCCGAAATGGTCAACCTTGAGCTTCCTGTACCTGCCGGTTTTACCATTACTACCGAGGTATGTAATTATTATTACAGGCACGACAGAACCTACCCAAAACAATTGGAAGAACAAATTGATGCCGCTCTTGCCAAGATTGAAAAAGAGATGGGTTCTAAATTCGGCGATGCCCACAACCCGTTATTGGTATCTGTTCGTTCAGGCGCCCGGAGTTCCATGCCCGGCATGATGGAAACCGTTCTTAATGTGGGTCTGAACAACATAACCCGCGAAGGCCTCATAAAAAAGACCGGTAATCCTCGTTTTGTTTATGACTCACAACGCCGTTTGATCCAGATGTATTCGGATGTGGTTATGGAAAAGGCAGCCGGTATTGAACCTGCCGAAGGAAAAGGGGTTCGCAGTCAGCTGGAAAAAGAACTCGACAAAATGAAGAAAGCCCGCAAGGTTACCACCGATACCGATCTTACGGCTGATGACCTTAAGGAACTGATTGAAATATACAAAGTTAAGGTGAATGAAGTATTGGGCAAACCCTTCCCTGAAGATCCCCGTGAACAATTGTGGGGCGCTATCAGCGCTGTTTTCCAGAGCTGGATGGGTAAAAAAGCCGTTTCATACCGCGAAATCGAAAAAATTCCTCAGGAATGGGGAACCGCCGTTAACGTGCAATCAATGGTTTTCGGAAATATGGGCGATACCTCAGCTACCGGTGTTGCCTTTACCCGTAACCCGGCCACCGGCGAAAACTATTTCTATGGAGAATGGCTTACCAATGCACAGGGCGAAGATGTGGTAGCCGGTATCCGTACCCCTAACCCCATTAATGAAGTGGGTAAAAACGAACAGAACCGTCACCTCGCTTCTCTCGAAACCGCCATGCCCGAAGCCTATAATGAATTGCACAAAATCGAAAGAAGGCTCGAAAAGCATTACCGCGATATGCTTGATATCGAATTCACCATTCAGGAAGGCAAACTCTATATGCTGCAGTGCCGTGTGGGTAAACGTACCGGTACTGCTGCCCTTCGCATGGCTGTCGACATGTACAATGAAAAACTGATCTCCAAGGAAGAAGCTGTTCTCAGGGTAAAACCCGACCAGCTCGATGAGCTCCTGCACCCGATCCTCAATCCCGATGCAGAGAAAAAAGCAAAGAAAGTGACCGAAGGATTACCTGCCGGTCCGGGTGGCGCTGTGGGTAAAATTGTGTTCACCTCCGAAGATGCAGTAGCATGGGCCGCTAAAGGTGAAAAAGTGATCCTGGTACGTGAAGAAACCAATCCGGAAGATGTGGAAGGCATGCGCGCAGCCGTAGCCATTCTTACTGCCAGGGGGGGTATGACCAGCCACGCAGCCCTTGTTGCCCGCGGTTGGGGAAAATGCTGTATCGTAGGAGCCAGCAAACTGCATATCGATCTTCACGCCCGTACCATGAAAATTGGCGATGTGGATCTGAAAGAAGGCGACAAACTGTCGCTCAACGGCTCCAGAGGCTTTGTATATCTGGGCGAAGTGGAAATGCTCGCCACATCCGGCGACAATCCCTATTTCATTACCTTTATGAAATTAGTGGATGAGTTCCGCAGAATGCGCGTTCGTACCAATGCCGATACTCCCTCCGATGCAGCCACCGCCCGTAAATTCGGAGCCGAAGGTATTGGCCTTTTCCGTACTGAACACATGTTCTACGGTAAAAATGCCGAAAAACCCCTCTTTATCCTGCGGAAAATGATCGTGGCCAAAAGCCTGGAAGAACGCCGCCAGGTACTGGATGAACTCTTCCCGTTTGTGAAATCAGATGTGAAAAGCACCATGGAAGCCATGGACGGATTACCCGTTACCTTCCGCACCCTCGATCCTCCCCTGCATGAATTTGTTCCTACTAAAGCTGATGAACGTGCCAAACTGGCCAAAAGCTTAAAAATCAGCGCTGAAGAATTCGACAAACGGGCCGAAAGCCTCCACGAAACCAACCCCATGATGGGCCACCGTGGTGTACGTTTGGGCATTACCTACCCCGAGATTACGGAAATGCAGGTAAGAGCCATTTTCGAAGCTGCCGCCGAACTTATCAAAGAAGGAAAACTTCCATTACCGGAAATCATGATCCCGGTTACTTCATCGGTAAACGAGCTGAAACACCAGTATGCACTGGTTAAAAATGTATATCGCGAAGTGCTCGACAAATTCGATCTCGATGCTATCGACCATATGCTCGGAACCATGATCGAAATACCGCGTGCCTGTCTTACAGCCGATAAAATTGCTGAAGAAGCCCAGTTCTTCTCATTCGGAACCAACGACCTTACCCAGATGGGATTCGGGTTCTCCAGAGATGATGCCGGTGGATTCCTTCCCGAATTTGTAAAGAAAAAAATCCTTCCTGCCGATCCGTTCAACATCCTCGACCGCGAAGGCATTGGACAGCTCATCGATATCGCAGTTCACAAAGGCCGTTCAACCCGTCCTGAACTTAAAATAGGTATCTGTGGTGAACATGGTGGAGAACCTTCTTCCGTCGACTTCTGCAACAGACTTAAATTCAGCTATGTAAGCTGTTCACCCTTCAGGGTGCCCATTGCATTGCTGGCCTCGGCCCAATCAGAAATCATGATTAAAAAAGAGGAGAAAGCCGCTAAGAAAGCCGCTAAAGAATCGAAGAAAGATGTTGAAAAAGATGCCAAAAAACTGAAAAAAGAACTGAAAAAAGTTCTGAAAGCAGAAAAAAAAGCTGAAAAGAAAACCGATAAAAAGGCTGATAAAAAAGGGAAAAAAGGAAAAAAATAGTCCGATTTTCCGAAGATCATTTATCCCAGATCAAAACTGGAATGAATCTAAAATCTGATAATCATTTAAAAATGGGGTTGGCTATTGGGTCAGCCCCTTTTTCATTAACGGGGTTATCATAGCCTTTCCCTCAAAAGGGATGGTATTGAATTCCTGCTCATAAATGGTCCGAAGGTAATCAGCACTCCAGGGTTTCAGATCACTGCCAGGTTGCTCAAGGGTTTTGTTTCTCATAAACCAGAATGCATCGCCAAACCAGAATGCCAGGTTTGGATCATGCATAACCGCAACGATCGCAAGATTTTCATGAGTGAGCGACTTCAACAGCTCCATCAGCCGGATCTGATTGCTGAAATCGAGGTGGGTAGAAGGCTCATCCAGTAACAGAATTTTCGGCTCCTGCGCAAGAACCCTTGCTATCATTACCAATTGCTGTTCACCTCCTGATAATTCGCTATAGTTACGGTCCTTCAGATGCAGAATTTTCATTCGTTCTAAGGATTTATGGGCAATTTCCATATCATTTTTCCCGGGCAGATAATTTACATACCCGGCCCTGCCGGTAAGCACCACCTGCCAAACCCTGAACGGGAAAACCGCTTTGTGTTTCTGCCCGAGATACCCAAAGGTTTTGGCTCTCTCTGAAAGACTCAGATCCCTCAGATTCTTTCCAAAAAAATGAATGAGGCCATTCCCAGGTATTAACAAACCGGCAATTACCCTTAGCAACGTCGACTTTCCACTGCCATTCTTTCCAATGATCACCGTAAATTTACTGTCATCGAAACTGGCATTTACATTAACCAATATCTCCTGTTTCCCATAAGAGAAACAGACATCTGTCAGTTGTGCAGCCTGTATCATTGCTCCCATCCTATATTGGATTTCTTCAGTAAAAAAAGAAAAAACGGGGCGCCAATCAGCATGGTGATCACCCCTATGGGTATTTCAAACCCTGCCACCGTCCTCGAAATATCATCAATGATCAGCAGAAAAGTACCCCCAATCAAAAAATTCATCATCATGCCCCTGCGGTGATCAGGTCCGAACACCATTCTGACCATATGCGGTATAATGAGTCCGTAAAGCCCGATAATGCCGGCCACAGAAACGGCTGCAGAAGAGGCCAGTGTAGCAGCTGCCAGTATAATAATTTTTTCCCGTACCGGATGAATCCCTGAACTCCTCGCTTCATCATCTCCGAGGGCTATTACATTTAATCTCCAGCGATACAGCATCAGAATAAAAATACCTGCAACCATAGGCAGAATGGCAGATGATAACATGTTCCAGCCTGCATGGTGAAAATTTCCCATAGTCCAGTGTACAATCGATTGTAACCGGAACGGATCAGAAAGGAACTGTACCAAAGTGAGCAGCGCAGTAAAAATTCCGGACACAATTACGCCCGACAGAATCAGGGAAACAATGGAAATGTTCTGATGTTTCAATGCAGCGGAATAACTGATAAGCACAGCCAACAAGCCAAAAAGGAAAGCCGAAACCTGAACCGGCAATATACCCAGGGCAAGGGCAAAGGCAGCTCCAAATGCAGCCCCCGATGATAATCCGAGTACATAGGGAGAAACCAGAGGATTACGGAATACAGCCTGCAAACCACTGCCCGACACCGAAAGCGCACCTCCAACCATAAAGGCAAGCAATATCCTGGGAAGCCGCACATCCCACAGTATACTTCCAATAGTGAGTATTTCAGACGACTCATTATGTACTTCCGGTTTCAGATAATGATAAAAATAGTGAATGATATTTTGAATGGATGCTGTATCTGACGGACCAGTCAGTAATGACAGCATAATGACCGGAACAGGCAGAAAATACACAACTCCGGCTAAGTTTCGTTTATCTGTCACCATAAAGTGATTTCAGCATTTTTTGTTTACTGGTTTCAACCTCCCCGGCTGATGTCAATTCAGGATAGCACCAATGATTGAGCAGTTTTACCGTGTTCACGAATTTCAAGGTCCAAAGGTCACCCTCGAACACCGACGGGATTTCGAATACATGATTTTTCCTGATGGCCTCAATTCGTTCCCAACCGACAATTTTAAGAATGTCCTCCGGGTTTCTCACCGGATCGTACCACATTACAATCACTTCCGGATTCCATTCTATCAACTTTTCAATATTAACTACAATGTGCTCCTGCGGCATCATGCATGCATTGCGGGCGCCGGCCAGTTCAATAAGCTCATTAACTGTACTTTGGGTGCCACTCGTTTCCAATGGACCCTTCGGCCACATGAAATAAACACTTCTGCGGGGCAATCCCGCCTGCTTTACTTTCAGATATAGTGCATCCAACTCATGTTGGGTGTAGTTTATCAGAGAATCCGCCCTTGTCATTGCCCCGGTCAATACTCCCAAATCCCTGATTTCCTTATAAATATCATTCAGGCTATGAAGCATAACAGCATATACCGGTATCCCCCTGCCTTCCAGACTTTGTATGGCTTCTGTCTGGGATGCCCAGATCACGACCAGGTCGGGCCGGAGGGCAACCAGGTTTTCAATACTGATAAAATCCCAGTTCCCCGGTGCAGGCAAAGTTTTGTTTCTGATTCTGTCATCCAGCCCGGCATAATAACTATATACCGGTTCTTCATAAACATTGGAAGATATTCCGATGATCCTGTTTCCGGCGTGTAGCATATAAAAACCCGAAAGAGCGCTTTCTATCAGACAGATGATCTTTACCGGCGGTTCCGCGAAGTTGATGACTTTACCACGGAAATCTGTAACGGTTAAAGCGCCCGGTTGCTTCCGGTAACCGCTTTGCTGGCACGAAACTGCCCAGATTAATGCCAGCCCGGTTAATGCAGTTATTAAGTATTGAACCGATTTCATCATTTAGCGCTTCGATGTTTAATCCTGATCAGAACTCCAGACTGATACCCGTCATGAATGAGAAACCGGGGTCCTGAAATTGCCAGGGTAATAGATATTGGTTGTTGGTAAGATTGTACATATCCAGATACCATTGAAAACCTTTCAACCATTTGATATTCATTTTCTTTGAAATATGGAGATTGATGATTTCGTGTGTAGTAAAAGCACTCCTGACATATTTATCGGCGCTGTCGTACATTTTGCCACCCACATGTACATAGGTGGCCATTTTGAATTGACCGGGAAGATTTAATGTAAACCCGAAATTGGCTACATTTTCAGGTACAAAAGGTATTTGAGCGCCATTTTGAGAAGTATCGGCCGGATTGGATATCTCTGTTTCAAATACTGTGTAATTGACAAACATTTCAACCAGGTCTGTAATCCGGTATTTCAAAGAAAACTCAGCGCCTGATGAAGTGGTTTTTCCTGCATTTATCGATTGGGTTTGCGAGGGATCCTGCGAAACTATATTTTCAACAATGGCATCATCCACAATATTTTGGAATAAGCGGGCAGAAAATAATCCGCTTTCCTGAATAGCCATATCAAATCCCAGGTCCATTCCAAGTCCTGATTCCGGTTTTAAACCGTAATTGGGCAATTGACCATGCCTGCCGGGCAGATACATATCCGAAAGCGGAATGGTTCCTCCGGTTGATTTGAGTCCTGGGGTAACGAAACTGGTTCCGGCATTCATAAATGGGCTTACCCCGAAAGAGGTTTTATACTTAATTCCGGCATTCCACAAAAACCGGCTCCATTCTTTTTTTGAAACAACAGGCTTTACCTCACTGAGTTTTTTAATGTCATACAGGATGGAGTTGTAGCGGGCTCCTGCCCTGAAAATCCATTCACCGGTTCTGAACTCTTCCTGCGCATACAATCCTGACTGAATGGCCATAGCATCATTAATATCAGAGTTTTCCATCCAGACAGGATCAGTCCAGGTTTTATACCCGGCATGCTGATGATCCAGCCCCACGGTAAGGGTGCTATTACCAAAATGCCTGACTACCCATGAAATATCAGCGGGAACAATGACCTGTTTCACACCGTTATCAGAAGCCAGAGCAATCCGCTCTTCATAAGGAAGCTCCGTATAGTGAAACATATCTTCCTCCCATGAACGGTTATAATACCGCAAACCGGTCTTGATCTGCAACGTTGATTGGGTACTGATTTTCCATGCATAACCCAGGTTGAGCAGCGTGTAAAGATGATCATATCCCCTGTTGGGCCTGCCGGCATCGCCATTATGCATGGTCGTGTTGAAAAACAGGGTTATTTTGTGACGGTCAGGTTTACCGGGAAAGTAATTCATCCCCAGAAAGATTTTGCCTTTTGTATATTGTGGATGATCAATCATATTAAGCCATGACCCTGCTGAACCAAAATTGGTGTAATCGGACTTTTCAAAATTCAACCCCGACGTAATATGCAACTGGCCAAAACGGTTCTGATGATAGGCTGAACCTCTCCAGGTATTATACGTCCCAACACCAGAACCTATTCTCGTCAGAGATTTTTCAACTTTCTCCTTCATTACCAGGTTTACAGTACCGGTTAACGGGCTCTGACTCCCTGCAAAATCCTGCGACAGGTAATTGTTGTAAAGAACAGATGCAGGACCCCTCTGAACCTCAACCCTTTCCACTGCTTCCATAGCCATTCCCATGGGATCTGTGAAAGCATCGATGGGCAAACCCTGAAGCATATACACACTGTATTTGGGACCCAAACCTCCGTAGGAGCCCCAGTTGGCATCGTTTCGCGAAAGAACGCTGACAGAATTACCGGGTAAAAAACGTATGAATTCTGACAGATTCCGGTTACCGGAAACTACATCCCCTAACTCTTCTGAAGTTACTACATCCATCTTTTGGGTAACATTTCCAACAGGCTGTGGAGTTTTGGATGCGGAAACTACTACAGTCTCGAGATACTTCACCGTATCCGGGATGGATTGATTATACCCCCGGATGGATATTAGTATCAATAGAGAAATTATTGTCCAATTGATAATACCTGTTCGGATACTCATATTATTCAATGTTTAAAAAATGATGGATACAAACTTATTCAACATCGGTAATAACCAGCTTGCCATGCTTTATACCTTTGATCCCCACTATTTTATCTGCAAGCAAAGCCAGTTGATCAGCCCTGCCTTTCAGGGCGATGGTTTCCAGACAAAGATCATGGGCCAGATGCACATGCTGGTTACATAAAATCAATTCATGATAATCATGTTGGATATCCAGCAACTTTGTATTGACTTCCCGTTGATGATGATCATAAACAATGACAAGAGAACCGGCAACTGGTTGGTCATTGGCGATCTTTTCCTGAATCAAAGTATTGGTAATCAAATATCGGATTGCACGGGAGCGGTTAGGAAACTGTTTTTTCTCGACAAACTCATCAAGCGCCTGTAACAAATCTTCTTCAAGAGAAACACCAAATCTTTTCAAATCCATAGTAGCACTATTTTTATAATCGTGCCACAAATATACTGTTTTTTTAATTACTCATTGCTAATTCCCGATTCCTGATTAAAAAAAAAGGCTGCCTTTTCAGACAGCCCTTTAGAAATAATATCTCGCCGGCATTTACCGGTTCACAATCAGTTTTCGGGTAGTGATGGTGGTTTCATTCCAAATCAAAGAGTAAAAGTAAACACCGTTTTCAAGGTTGTTGAGATCAATCACGGCCTTTCCCTGAAGATCTTTCAAAGGCAGGTCGATGGAAATGTCTCCAACGAGGTTTCTGATGATGACTCGTGCTGAAGTGGTTTCAAACGGAAGTGAATATTCCATTTGCGTATTGACACTGGCAGGATTGGGATAAGCGTTGGAGAACCGGATCTTTTTTACCAGATCGGCTTTGGAAAGGGGAGCATTGTCCGTCTGTACCTTCTGAACAGAATCGGTTGAAACCGAAGAAACAGTTTGCTGACTGAAAATCAGCGGAACCAGTAAAACAATAAAAGCTAAGGAAAGGAATATCTTTTTCATGATTATGGTATTTTTGTTATATCGATAATTGTAATTTTACACACGGAATTTTACAAATATTTTGCCAAAAATCGGATTCTTATTAAAATGTAAGTTTATGACAGCTGAAGATATCAGAGCGTATTGCCTTACAAAGCCTTACACCACCGAAAGCTTTCCTTTTGATGAAACCACCCTGGTGTTTAAGGTACTTAATAAAATATTTGCACTGCTTAACCTGGATGGCGCTTTAAGCATCAACCTGAAATGTGATCCCGAAAAAGCCATTGAACTTCGGGAACATTACCCGTATGTTTTGCCCGGATACCACATGAACAAGGCCCTGTGGAATACCGTTATGGTGGAAAATACCATCGATCCGCACCTGTTGAAGGAGTGGATTGATGATTCCTATAATCTGATTGTGGAAAAGCTGCCGGTCAAAGACCGGAAACTGATTGCGCAGGCCGAAAGGGATTAGTTCTCAGAACCGGGGTCTTCACGAACCGGTTTTTTCTTTCTGCGGGCAAACAGGTCAAATAACAAATAACCCAACACTGCCCCGTATATTGTCATCATGTATGGATTCGACTGAATGGCACAGGTTCCGGAAACACATCCGACTTTGATATAATAAATGTACCCCAGAATAGCGCCAATCACAAGGCCGGCCACGGATAGCAGGGGAAAGGAAGCTTTGAGGTAATCCAATATTTTTTTCATAGTTTTTACTAATTTATATGACTTCTTTCAAAATATTCTCCACACCGTCAGTGGCCTCTTTCATCACACCCGGAATAACCCCTTCCATCAGTTTTCCGATGAGTCCAGAATTAATTCTCGACACATACACCTGACCGTCGGATTTTTCATAAACAGCAATTCTGCAGGGCATTAATGAAGAAACTATCCGCTCTTTATCGCGGCTTAAAATCTGTTGGGCAATTTTGGGCTGACAAATTTCCAGAACTTTGACTTTTCGCACATCATAGCCATTTTTCTTCATAGTTTCCTGGAGATCGTGCACTGCAGGCATTTTCCACTGAGCGCCTTCAACTTCGCGTGTCAGTTTTTCAATAGTTTCATCAAAGCCAAAACGACTTTTATCCTCCCAGATCATTAAGGAAGAGGTTTTAAAATAGATAAACAGGAAAGCAGCAAGCAATCCTATGACAATTCCGATAATGAGAAAGATTAAATTATTCATTTGATTTAAGATTTAAGATTTACGATTAATATTTGAGAATTTGAGCATTTGGCCATTTGGCCATGAAATACTTGTTCAATTCGACAATTTGGCAATTAAAGTCAATTCGTCTTCCTGAGAATCAAGCTGGTTGAATCCTTGAATTTTCTTTGCGTTACTGGCTGTTTCATTGCGTCATTTCGCGAAACTGGTGTTCGTGAGGTTCTCGCAAAGGCGCCATGAAAATTAAAAAGAACGCAATGAAAAATACAAAGATTCAATATCAGCAGGCATTTGGATAAGATAAAAGATAAAAGATATAAACCTAACAATTTGTATTTCAATCTATAATCTATAATCTAAAATAATTCATACAGATTGGTTAACAGCCAACGTTTAAACAACTTTTATTGGGTCTGGTTCAACAGCGAAGGTAAGGTCTGCAAACCAACGATCCGTTTACTCTCTTTTCCGTTTTTAAACAGGATCATGGTGGGGATGGACCGTATCCCAAAACGCTGAGCCAATGAGGGATTTTCATCCACATTTACTTTTCCTACCATAATTTGATCGCCTTTGGTTTTGGCAAAGTCATCCAAAACGGGTTCCATGGCCCGGCAGGGTGAACACCATCCGGCCCAGAAATCAACCAAAATGTTACGGTTTTCAATAAACCGGTCAAAATTCATGGAATTAATGTGTACGGGTTTTTTTGTATCGATCATAAATAAGATTTTTTCCGGCCGGGAACAAAGATCGTGCCTTTTAAATCACTTTAGTATCACTATTGTAATTCCGGAACCCCCTCTTTCTATATGCTCATCTCTAAATGATTGTACTTCTGGAATCTGTCGCAATTGTCCCCGGATTACCTGCCGGAGAATTCCGTTTCCTTTTCCATGAAGGATACTTACTTCTTTAATACTCAACAAGATGGCCTCATCAATATATTTGGTTACAGCAGCGATAGCTTCTTCAGCCCTTTGTCCTCTGACATCGAGGGTCGTGGAAAAATTTGCCATTTTGGCATTGAGGTCTTTCATAACACTGCCATAAAGGATCTTGCTGACATCCGACTTATCTGTCAGGAGACTTTTATTGAGGGTTGTCAGCTTATCTAGTCCGATTTTCAGTTTCATTTCACCAAGGGCTACCAACGCCTGATCTCCTTCAATTTCAAGCACTTCTCCAAGGCTGTCATTATATATTCGCACCATGTCTCCTTTTTCAGGAGGCCTGTCGAAGGTCAGAGGTGGTTCTTCCGGTTTCAACTCGGTTTCAACTGCAGATTTTTTCAGTGGAAGCTTTTTGAAATCTTCAACCTGTTGCAACTCGACAATTTCCAGCTTTTCCACCTCTTCAGCCTTTTCCTTTAACTGGGCGCGGGCCAGTTTGGTTTCTTCTTTGCCGGCCTGAGCCTCCTTGATCTCGCGCACAGTATTTTCAATTAGCTTGTTTGATTCTGACAGGATCCTTTTGGCCTCAGCCTTTGCATCCCTGATAATGGCTTTGCGCTCGGCATCGAGTCGTTTCAGCAACTGTTCATATTTATCATGTATTTCGGAGGCCTGTTTTTCTCTCTTCTGAATTCGATTTTCAGCCTGCTCAATTTCATGTTTTTTAAACTCCACCTCCTGGAGAAGTTTTTCATAATCGAGCTGTGCCCTGCCGGTCAGTGTCATGGCATGATGAAGAATAACATCCGGAATACCCGATTTTTTGGCCATTTCGAAGGCAAAGGAACTTCCCGGCCGACCCATCACCAGCTTGTACAGGGGTTTCAGCAGTGTGGTATCGAACAACATGGCGCCGTTTACAATCCCCTTCTGGCTTTCCCCTAACATCTTAAGATTGGAGTAGTGGGTAGTAACAACCCCGTAAGCCTGTTTTTTATTGAGATGGAGCAAAACCGACTCCGCAATGGCCCCTCCCATCTGGGGTTCTGTTCCGGCACCGAATTCATCAATCAGAAACAAAGAAAAACGGTTGGCATGCTGCATCAGGTTTCTCAGGCTCAGCAAATGCGAACTGTATGTACTCAGATCATTCTCAATCGACTGTTCATCGCCAATCTCCAGGAAAATACTCTGAAAAAGTCCTGTCTGGGAAATCTCACTCAGTGGAACCAGCATACCACATTGAAGCATATATTGAATTAATCCGACGGACTTCAGGCATACCGATTTGCCGCCGGCATTCGGACCGGAAATCACCAGAATACGATTTTCAGCTGTCAGTTTGATATAAAGCGGTTCCACGGTTCTACCTGTGGCTTTAAAATTAAGATACAGCAATGGATGAATGGCATTGAACCACTCAAATTCCGGTGTAGAAGAAAGCAGCGGTAGCTTCCCGTCCATTTGAATGGCTGTCAACCCTTTAGATCGTATAAAATCAATCATCCCCAGAAAACGGAGATCATTGAAAATATCATCAATTTTGGGTCGCAGGGCGTTGGTAAACTCGGTCAGGATCCTGATGATTTCACGTTTCTCTGCATTTTCCAGTTCACGTATTTCGTTACTCAGTTCAAACACCTCCGTGGGTTCAATATAAACAGTCAGACCGGATGCCGATTCATCATGGATAAAACCTTTTACTTTTCTTTTGTTGGCAGCCGGTACCGGAATTACAAACCGCCCATCCTTGACCGTAATCTCTGTTTTGGGCTCCACCAGGCCTTCCGATCTAACCCTTCGCAGAATACCGGCAATGGTTGCATTTACCGACTGGCTTTTTCGCAGGAGTTCATTACGGATTTCTGTAAGCCTGACTGAAGCTGAGCTCCGAATAATCCCTTTATCATCAATGATTTCCTGAATACGGATAATCAGTTCTTCTTCCTGCTCAATACCCAGAGTTAATGAGCATAATACCGGATACAGAGATTCGCTTTTTCGGAGGTAAATAATACATTGTGAAATGGTTTGCAGTGTAAGCTTAAGCGCCTGGAGGTTTTCCGCTTCAATGTAGGAACCTTCAGCCCTTAACCGGTACAATTCATGCGTAAGATCATGATAGTCCTGAGCAGGAAATGGTTTACCAAACAATAGAATCTGCCGCATCTCTTCTGTTTGTTTCAACAATTTTTCAACTTGCACAAAAGAGGAGGAAAATCGCATTTTCTCAACGAAATTACGTCCCAGATCGGAGAGACAGTTCCGGTTCAGCATCTCTCTGATCTGACTGAATCCGATTTTATGTTCAAAACTGGTTGGATATATCAAAAGTCAAAAATGTTTATTGCAAAATCAAAAATTGCCGGGTATTAAAACGCATTTTGGTAGTGAAATCATTACGACCTGCCAACCTCGTTCAGCAAACCGGTATGGTGTTTTAAGGTTCTTAATATCAAGGCCATAACCAGTATTATCATAAAAGCAAAATGCGTACAACTGTAAATCTCAAAGGAATTTCCCTCCACATACCTGCGGATATTGTCAATCAGTGCAAAGCCAGCTGCCACAGCCAGTACTCCCGAGTATTCCCGGCGAAGAATGCTTTTAATGGAAAATGGCAACTCGCTTTTCCGGTAGTTTTTAAATGATGGAATAAAAGCAGGAGTAACTGAAGCCCAGGTCATATACTTTTCCCCGAACTTGCGTTCCAGAAAACGCTCCTCTGCAAACATAATCCGTTCATAATAAAGCCAGTAAAACATCGAAACAATAATAATCCACCATATATTCCAGGTAAAAATCAGCAACCCGAGCCACATCAGGTAATTCCCCAGATACAACGGATGCCTGACCACTGAGTAAATTCCGCTTGAATTAACGGTAGATGCAACCTGTCCCTCTGAAGTGTTGCGCCCCGAAGTACCTGCCGGTACTATCCCAATGGTAATTGCCCGGATGATAAATCCGGTAAAACTTGTCAGGACAGCAAGAGTATTGATTAATCCCATTAAACTTGCACCTATATATTCCGTACTGGTAATAAAAATCACCGGAACCGAGGCAACAACCACCAAAACAGGTATCCAGCCCCGGTTTTTAAACAGGTAGTTGCCGCTTTTTTCAAAAGAATGTATCAGAGCCATAATATGTAAATAAGGGCTGCAAAAGTAACGATTTAAGGCTACTTTGAAAAGTACAAGTCCACTCAAAAAAAACAACCGTATGTAACACTTTGACATCTTTTTGCGTCTTTGTTTTGTAAATGCAAAAATTTGGATACAGAATATACCGACATACACCGTGATTTGATTGAATTATGCAGGGATGGTGACCGTTCTGCCCAGTTAAAAATTTACAGATTATACTATAAAGCCATGTACAATACCAGTCTTAGAATTCTTAACAATGTTGCCGAAGCTGAAGATGTGATGCAGGAAGCATTCCTCGATGCTTTCAGGAACCTGGGCAGTTTCAGGGCTGAAGTGACTTTTGGCGCGTGGTTGAAAAAAATAGTGATCCATAAATCCATTTCGGCTGTCAGAAAAAGAAAAATCTTTGAACCCTTGGAAGAAGCTAAAGGCCTGATTGCAGAAGAAGAAACAGAAGTTTTTTCAGAAAGCCGTTATTGCAGAATCGAACAGATCCGGGAAGCATTCATCCACCTTGATGAACCTTCCCGTATTATTCTCTCTCTTCACCTCCTTGAAGGTTATAACCACAAGGAAATTGCTGAAATACTTGGAGTTACCCATAATGCCATCCGAACGAGGTATGTAAGAGCCAAACAGCGACTCCTCGAAATCATCAATAATTCTCAGGTAAACTTGCTAAAAAATTAAAAGCACCTGGAAATGTCACTATTTGAAAATAAAATAAGAGATAACCTCAGCACCTTCGATACTGAGGAACCTTTGGAAGGGCACTTTGAGCGGTTTAGTACTAAACTGGATGAACAAAACAAAGACCTCGGTTATCCTGTACGGAAAAAGGTTTTCAGGCTTTTAGCAGTGGCTGCAGTATTTATCCTTCTGATCTCCACAGGATTTTTTTTCTATTTTAATCCTCCAGCTAGTTTGCTGAAAACTGCCGGAACTCAGGTAGCCAAAATTACTCTCCCGGTTGAAGTGCAGATGATGATGGATTATTATAACCAGATAGCCGAATCGAGGATGGACACTTTACAAACCATGGCTCCCAGTAAAAAAGAATCGAAAATTTTACAGGAAATGGCCGGCAATGAGATCAAAATTCTTGACCAGATCATTGATTCTCTTAAAGTTGAATATAACCGGAATAAAAACAACGACCAGATTTATTCTGCTATCGTGATAACCCAACAGAAAAAAGCTGAGATGCTGGAAATCATTATCAATAAGGTGGCTGAAGGAAATGAATGGCAGAAAGAAAAATATGAAACAAATTTTTAAACCATCATGAATACTATTAAATCATTGATTATTACAGTTTTTCTTGTTATTACCGCAGGATTGGCTGCCAATGAATTGCCCCGTTACTCAAAAGTAATCCTCAATGAGCAGGCCGATATCAACCAGGGCGCCTTACTCAAAGTAAAAAACAAATTTGGAAACATTACCTGCTCCAACTGGAATCAGCAGGCAATAGCCATCAAGGTTACCCTGAATGTTGATGCCGGCTCACAGAAAGAAGCGGACAGGTTATTAAATTCGGTATCGGTTGATTACCATGAAGGCTCCTCCCTGGTTGAAGCAGAAACAAAAATCGGTAATCTGGGTAAAAGCCGGAGCAACAACAGCATTTCTGTTGATTACCAGATAATGATGCCTGCCACCGTTAAAATTGACCTGGATAACAGCTTTGGAGCTATCATTCTGGATGAAGTCCATGAAAAGGCCATAATCTTATCGTCTTACGGATCATTTACAGCCAACAAGCTATCGGGAAAAGACAACCGGATCAGCGTTGAATTCGGTAAAGGCAAACTCTATGCAATGAAGTCGGGGAACCTGATTGTAAAGTACTCTAGTTTTATCCTTAACCAGGCCGAGCAAGTAACCGGAACCTTTAAATATTCGGACCTCGAAACGGAATCGATCACTTTGTTGGAGATTGATATTGAAGGCGGAAAGCTAAAAGCAGGAAGCATAAAAACCCTGACCGGCAGTTCAAAATTTACCGACATCAAAGTGAATTCAGTTACCGGGTTGACAGATTTGGATATTGAGTATGGCAACATCAATATAACAGAGATAAAACCTGAAGCTGCTGAGGTAAAAATAAATTCCCGGTTTTCCGGAACCAAACTGGGAATTTCTTCTGAAAACACCTATAAAGTATCTGCAGAAACCAGTTTTGGTGATTTTACATATCCCCGGCAGATAGCCAATTTTACCAATATTGAAAAAACCCCCACCAAATCAACGTATGAAGGGAGCCTGGGCAACGGGAAAAAAATTACCCGGCTTCAGATTAACGCTGAGTACGGTGGGGTAAAAATCGAACTAATTAATATTAAATAAATCAAAAATTATGAAACATCGAAATGTTGTACAGACCGGATTATTCCTGGTAATTATGGTGACTTTTTTCACCTTTAGCAAGAGCCAGGCCCAAACCCGCGAAACCAGAAATGTTGCGGATTTTTCACAAATCAGGCTGAATTGCAGCGCTGACATATTCCTTACGCAGGCTACTGAGCTAAAAGTAGAAGGAGAAGGAGAAGCGGATCAACTGGACTATCTCAAAACCAAAACATCAGGAAATACCCTGGAAATTGATATTGAGGGATGGAACCTGCGTTTGAATCCGATGAAGGTATATATTGCTATACCAAAACTTGAAAAAATCATGTTAAATGGCTCAGGAGATATAAAAACTACCAATACGATCCAGGCGAAATCATTTGAAATTGCCCTGGCCGGGTCAGGAGACATCTACGTAACCCTTAAAGCACAGGATCTAAAAGTATCGGTGAATGGTTCTGGTGATATACATGCCAGCGGAGTGAATAACTCATGTGATATCAAGATTAACGGTTCAGGTGATGTGATACTGAATGATATTTTCGTGGGTCTTCTCGGTGCCCGTATCTATGGTTCGGGAGATTTGCGGGTTAACGGATCGGCCAACAAAATCGACATACAGCAATCGGCTTCCGGGGATGTTTACTTAACCGGACTTCCGGCTAAAGAAGCTACTATACGGATCAGCGGGTCAGGTAATGTTTCTGCGGCAGTATCCGACAAACTTGAGGTGAATATCAATGGTTCCGGCGACGTAAAAGTAAAAGGCAATCCCCAGTATAAAAATGTAGATATAAAGGGATCCGGACGGGTCTCCTATGAATAATCATAAATAATTAAACTATTATGTATACAAATAAATGGATTTTGAGCACGTATATCATCTTTCTGGCTGTTTTACCCATGTTACTTTCCGGCTGTGATGAAGGAATTCCCGGAAATGGAAATACTATCAAGGAAGAAAGAGATGTAAAAGATTTCTCGGAAATCAGGGTTGGTGACGCTTTCAAAGTAATACTAACGCAGGGTTCAGAGGAAAAATTAGTCATTGAAGCCGATGACAACCTGATGAAATACATAACTGCCAGAGTATCGGGAAGTACACTGGTGATTGACACCCGGGAGAGAATAGAACATTCGTCCATGCTGGTGGCACATATCACATTTAAAGATCTCAAATACATGGATCTGAGCGGAGCCTGTGAACTCATTAACCGGGATACCATTTCGCTGCAGGAGCTCAGAATTGAAGGATCCGGCGCATCCCAGCTCGATATGACCATGAATCTTGAGAAACTGATCCTTGACTTAAGTGGAGCCAGTGAAATTGATTTAGCAGGATCTGCCTCGAATTTCGATGCGAATTTAAGCGGGGCCGCCGATCTGACTGCGGATGATTTTATGGCTGAAAATGTAAGAATTGATATCAGCGGTGCCGGTACAGCCAGGGTTTATGCAACTGTTGAGCTGGATGCCCGTGTTTCAGGCGCTGCATCCGTAAGATACAAAGGAAATCCGAAAGTGACCCAGGATGTTTCAGGAGCGGGAAGTGTATCGCCCCTCTGATCATTCCATTACTGACTATCGAGCAAGGCCAGAAATTCATCCTCAGATAATATTCTGATGTTCAGACTTCTGGCCTTTTCCAATTTGCTGGGACCCATATTCTCGCCAGCTACGATATAGTCAGTTTTTGCACTGACGCTGCTCACTACTTTTCCACCGTTCTTTTCAATAAGGCTCTTCAGTTCATCCCTTTCAAACCGGGTAAAAACCCCACTTACTACCAATGATTTTCCGGAAAGTAGCCTGTTTTCCGAAATGCCCAAAACCTCTCCTTCGAGTTGAACCCCCGCTTTTCGCAGATTTTCAACCATCATCAGATGCTCATCCCTGGAAAAATAAGTCCGGATACTTCGGGCAATTTTTTCACCCACATCAGCAATGCCGGTTAATTCTTCCTCACTGGCATCTATAATTTTATCTATAGAGCCATAGTATGCAGCGATTTTCTTAGCCACGGTTTCACCTACGTGCCTGATACCCAAAGCAAAAAGCACTTTGTGAAAAGGTACAGATTTCGATTTTTCAATCCCATCAAGGATATTATTCACGGTTTTTTCACGAAAAGATATCTGTCTTGTTTTTTCGCCTTCCTCTGAGTAAATTACTTTTTCCAGGCCAAAGAGTTTTTCATAGGTCAGATGATAGAAATCGTCAATCCTTCTCACCAGATTCTTTTCAAATAAGAGTTCAATTTTCCCTTCGCCCAGGCTTTCGATATTCATGGCTTTCCGGCTGATAAAATGTTCCAGTTTGCCTTTTATCTGGGGCGGGCAATGATCTTCATTCGGACAAAAATATGCACTCTCACCTTCCTGTCGGATTAAAGGAGTATTGCATTCCGGGCAGTGTGTGATAAACTGAAAGGGTATGCTGTCTGTTGGTCTGCAATCCAGATCGACACCCACGATCTTCGGAATGATTTCACCTCCCTTCTCCACAAAAACAATATCGCCTGGTCTTACATCCATGCCTGCAATGATATCGGCATTGTGCAATGAAGCCCTCTTTACGACAGTACCAGCCAGCAATACCGGATCAAGATTGGCCACCGGGGTAATAGCGCCGGTGCGTCCAACCTGAAAGCCAATAGATAACAAACGGGTTGGAACCCTTTCGGCTTTAAATTTATACGCAATGGCCCATCTCGGAGATTTGGCGGTGGAACCAAGAACATCCTGCTTTGAAACAGAATTGAGCTTAACCACAATGCCATCTATATCAAAAGGTAGTTCATACCGGGCAGAATCCCAATAATCAATAAACTCAAATATTTCCTCTACACCGTTACATTTCGCGATGTAAGGAGATGTCATAAATCCCCAGGTTTTAAGAAGTGTAAGATTTTCGTAATGTGTTTTCCCGGTAATCGATTCTGAGTAAATCTGATAAAGAAAACACTCCAGCCTTCGGGCAGCCACCTCTTTGGAATTCTGAAGTTTTAAACTTCCTGATGCAGCGTTACGCGGATTGGCGAAAGGAGGTTCTCCGGCCTCTTCCTTTTCGCGGTTAATTTTTTCAAAACTTTTATGAGGTAAAATAATCTCGCCTCTAACCTCAAATACACCGGGAACATCCTTACTCCGGATTCTCAGGGGAATGCTCCGGATGGTCTTTACATTTACGGTTACATCATCGCCCTGAACGCCATCCCCCCGGGTTATGGCTCTTGTTAACAAACCATTTTCGTACAAAAGGCTGATGGCTACTCCATCAAATTTCAGTTCACACGTATATTCCTCCTTTTCGGCACCTGTAATTTTTCTTATCCTTAAATCAAATTCGTCAATCTCATTTTTTGAGTAGGAATTGGATAAAGAGAGCATGGGATACCGGTGAACCACCTGAGTGAAATTTCTGGTAACGATCCCTCCAACCCTTTGAGTAGGTGTATCAGGTAAGATAAACTGTGGATATTTTTTTTCCAGCCCGGCAAGTTCTTCAAGAAGCATATCGAAATCATAGTCAGAAACTATGGGAGTATCTAAAACATAATACCGGTAATTATGGTCGTTAATAAGATTCGTAAGATGCTCCATCCGCATCCTGGCTTCTTCGGAGGTCATAAATAATTATTAACAGGAAAAAATAAACTGGGTTACCTCGGGATTAATGATTCCCCGAGTTCAAGCTGCAAATTTCCTTGATTTCAGCAAGGTTGGCCATCTTTCTGCTTTGACGCAGCCCAATTGCAGCCTGGGTAAAATATTGGTGAGAGGTAAGAAATTCAATCTGAATTTTATACCATTCTTTCAGCGTGGTTTTTTTATAATTTAACAGGTTCCACTCATACTGCAACCGAAGTCCGATCATAAAAAAATCATCCCGTCCGAGATAATCAAGATCAGCGTCGCACAAAATCTTTTCAAGGGGACTTTCGGCAAACTGGGGAAGTTTGGTAGCCATGATCATCTTCCCTATTTTCCCGATCTGTACTGTGCTGTAATCATATTGGGGTAAAACCGCCTGAATCAGCCTGACGGAGGCTTCTTCATGATTTACATAGGTTTCGAGCATTCCTGAATCATGGAACAAGGCGGCCGTATGTATGAGATCGGTATCTTCCTGACTGACATTTTCAATACCGGACAGTCGCAGTACGGCATCGACTACATCTTCGGTATGTTCGGCATTATGATAGAGATAAGGATGTTTTAGTTCTTTCCTTAATCTGCAGAGTACATATTCTCTGGCCTGCTTAATCTTCATGATTTAGTAAAACCGGGTGAAACCGGGCTATCAATAGGCAACAATTTTTTGCCATTCAAATTTCCTTGGATTAATACACATTACCGGAATCTGAGAACTGTTAAAGATTATGGCTTCGTCCCATGAGCCCAGTATAAACTTGGCAAGGCTTTGGTCGGGATCGGTCATGATCATGATCAGATCAGCATTGATAGACGTACTGTAATCGATCACCTGTTTGGAGAAGTTGGTATTTTTATCGGTGACCTTTATGGTATATTCTACTTTGTTTTGTTTGAAATAGTCGGTAATTTGTTTAACCGCACCATCAATAACTTCACCAAACATCTGGTAAATGTGAATCCTGGAATTAAATTGAGTGGAGATATAGGAGGCCCATTTCGTTTTTTCCCAAGGACCTGAATCGCTGGTTATAGGCAGAACAATGTTTTTGTAACCCTCTTTGAAAGATCTCTTTTGAACCACAATCACCGGTGCCGGGGAACTGGTAACCACCTTTAATGCCCAGCTTCCTGTAATATGTTGTACTCCTACCTTCCCATGAGTTCCCATATATAAAAGATTGGCGCCAAGATCCTGTGCAACTTCAGAAATCGTTGTAAATATGGAACCCTCCTTAGCAATCCCTTCGGCTTCAATACCATGGGTATTTCTGATCTCAGCCACAATTTCATCCAACTTTTGCTGAACAGCTTCATCAGCCTGGTTTTCTTTTTTCAATTGGGATTTTGTGACTTTATCAATCACATGCAGAAGAACAACCTTGAATTTGAGGAATTTTGCTGCCTCAACTGCCTGATTAACGGCATTATCACCAACCTCTGTAAAGTCAGTCGGTACCAGGACGATATTGTTCATTTTAGTTTCCATCTGTTTATATATTGTTTAGATTTAAATTCACAAGAGAATCACAGAGCAAAAATATGTTTTTTCTCAGTCCGAAATTAATTTAACGGGCTCATTAAATTCTTTTCGCCAAGAATATTCTGAATGTCATATAAAATTGGTGCAATATGCGATTTGGTATTACTGGTGATAATTACTGTTATTTTATCCTCTACATACTCAGTAATGGTTGCAGTAAAACCATTCCAAAGGCCATTATGGTAAATCACCGGCTTATTATTCTCCATTTTCAGTCTCCAACCAAATCCATAATTCGCTAATCTTTTGTTTTTCAAAACTGTTTGTCTGAAAGCATCCTGCATGGTAGTGGGAGAAACCAGTTTGGATTCAAAAACTGCACGGTCCCATTTCAACAGATCTCCTACCGTAGAGTAAATACTTTTATCACCATAAACCAGATCAACATGATCAAAGTCGATGAGAATATGCGAGCGGCCAACTTTACGGTATGGTTTAGCCAGGGTACCTTTAGTACTAAAGCAGGTACTGTCGAGAACAAAAGTATCATACATACCCAGCTCCTGAAAAATGTTCTTTTCCATGAATGCCGGAAAACTCATACTGCTGATTTTTTCGACCACTGAGGCCAAAATGGCATAACCGGTATTGGAATACTGGAAACGTGTTCCCGGCTGGAAATTCAGAGATCCGCCATACTGTACCATTAGATTTAACACATCATTATTGGTAAGTAGTCTGGACTTATCCCATTTGTCATACACAATCGACATGTAATCCTGCAGGCCGCCAGTATGGTTTAACAAATTCCGGATAGTAACATTTTTATACGGAAATTGTGGCAGGTGGGTCTGAACCAGATCTTCGTAGTTTAACTGGCCTCTTTCTTTCAGTATCATTATGGCCATAGCTGTAAATGACTTGCTTACTGAGGCAATCTGAAAATTTGTAAACTCATTGATGGGTTCATGCCTGGAAAAATCAGCATAGCCTCTGAAACTGGTAGTTAATGGAATCCCATTGTATGCAACCAGGACACTGCCGTTAAAATTACGAAACTGCAGTGCCTTCTTCAATAATGTATCAATTTCATGAATAGTTGCTTCAGGAAGCGCAATGTCTTCCGTTGGACTGTTCTTTTGTACAGGCCTGGAAATCAGATTTTCCGTTTCCAGATTAACTCCGATATTTAACAGCAGGAAACAGGCAAGAAAAAATACAGATTTCAGTCGCGACATTCAAAAACTTAAAATGAAGTTGCAAATATAATGTAAATCGGAAATAACTTAATGATTGAACATGATAAACAGTAAAACGGCTATTCGTACAGTTTCCTGATATTTATCAGATCATTATAAAACGCTTCCACAGACGAAAGGAATCTGGGAAAGGTTCTGGAGATGTCTAAATGAATCTTTGCCAGCTCCGTTTCAGGCAAATTCATAAGCATCCTGGTTTCGCGATCAACAGCTCTGCCGGCTTGTTCTTCCAAATCGGCAGCCAGCAGGGTCACTTCGCCATCTCTTTGGAAATTGGCAACTACTCCCTTAATGCTATGTGCATCAAATTTTAAGGCAACCAGGTCTTTTTCAGCAATATCAGATTTGATTTTTGCGATACGGTCAGGATATTCATTAATAAATATATCAATGATCTCCAGAACCATTTCCTTGTCAAAATATTCAAAGTTTTCCTGAAGTTTTTTACGGTCTATCATATTAGTACCATGTATAATTTCATTGCAAAAATATTTTTAATCTTAGATTTATCAAATTTTTTTTAAGCCATTCATGATCTTTTGCTGAATTGATAGAAAAGATGAGAGATCAGATAGCCAAAGGCAAGCATAAAAATGATGGTAGCACCGGACGGAATATTTAACCAATACGAGATATACAAACCTGATATGGTTCCCGCAAAACTGATCAGGATAGACAACAAGATAATCTTGTTAAAGTTTTTTGAAAAGATATTGGCGATTGTTTGGGGAATAGTGAGCAGGGAAATTACCAGAATAATTCCTACAATCCTGATATTCAATACTATTGTAAGTGAAATTAGCGATAAAAGGGTCATGTTGATGAACCTGACCGAAAGTTTTCTGGTTTGGGCAAACTCTTCATCAAAAGAAATGTACAGGATTGATCTGAAATAGTATAGAAAGAAAAGGATGATTACCACTGTGAGAACTGACATGGCGTACAGTTCGGGAAGTGTGACGGTAAGAATATTTCCGAAAAGATAGCTCATCAGGTTAGGAGAGTAACCCGGAGTAAGATAGATGAAAATGATTCCGGTAGCCATCCCAAGCGACCACAATATACCGATCACTGAATCAGGACGAATTGATTTTTGATGGACGTATTTTCCAATAATCAATCCTGATAACACCGAGAATATTCCTGCACCAGCAATAGGATTGATACCGAGAAAATGAGCAATGCCGATGCCACCGAATGAGGCATGTGATATACCGCCACTGATAAAAACCATTCGTTTGGTGACAATATAGGTACCCACAATACCGCAACTGATTGAAGCAAGTACAGCGGAAATGAGTGCGTTTACAAAAAAATTATATTGTAACAATTCAGTCATTCGGGCGGGGATTAATGTTTTTCAAGAACTGTGTGTGGAATGTGTCCATGTGAGATGAGTTGAATGGGACAATTGTAAGAAAGAAGCTGTTCATTGGTGATTATATTGGACTTATGATAATGTAAATGAAAATTTACACAGGCGATGGTTTTTACATATTGGGTAATTACTCCAACATCGTGCGAAACAATAATAATCGCCAGATCCTTATTCAGATTACGCAACAGCTCATACAATTCGCCTTCGAATTTATTGTCAACATAGGTATTGGGTTCATCCAGAATCAGGAGTTTTGGTTGCGAAATAATAGCTCTGGATAGTAAAACCCGTTGGCGTTGTCCTCCGGAGAGTTCTCCGAAAGGCTTTTTTAAAAGATGGCTGATACCCGTTACTTCAGCAATGTTTTGAACCAGCTTTTTATATTTTATGGGTACCTGGAAGAACAGGTGGCCTCTCACAGAAAGTCCGGATAGAATTACTTCCTGAACCGAGATTGGAAAATGCTGATCGAAGTGGAGCGTTTGTGGTAAGTATCCGATATAGGGAACAGAAATACTGTTATTGGTCGCAAAATGGTACCTGATATTTCCTGACTGGGGTTCAAGCAGGCCCAGAATCAACTTTACCAGGGTGGTTTTACCACCTCCGTTTGGACCGATTACCCCTATAAAATCATCACTGTTAACGGTGAAATTTATATTTTCAAGTACCGGTTGCCCATTATATCCATAATTGATGTTTATAAGCTCGACCAAAGGTTCCACATTCATTTTCAGTTTTGTTTTTTTAGAATTTCGTTCAGGATTGATACAAAATTGGTTAACCAGTCATCGCTCAACGGATTTATTTCTACAATCCTGGCTCTGGTTTCCCGGGCTATAATTTCGGCATTTTCACGGTCAAATTCTTTTTGGATAAATATGGTTCTGAAATTCTTTTCCCTGGCTTTATCAATGAGATTTCTCAACTCGAATGGGGTTGGGTTTTTTCCGAGATTTTCAATAGCTAATTGTTCAAGTCCATAATCACGGGCCAGATATCCAAGTGCAGGATGATAAATCATAAAACCGGATACTCCGGATTCTTTAAATTTATTCTGATAAAGCATATGTAATGAATCGATTTTCACTATAAACCTTTTGTGATTACTTCTGTACTTTTCAGCCTGATCAGGGTTTATCCCGCAAAGCGCATTTAAGATATTGAAAGACTCTGTTCTGGCATTGGTGAATGACAACCAGGTATGCGGATCAGCAGCATGAACATGGTGCTCATGATTTCCGTGAGGTACGTTACATGCGTTACCATCAAGTAGCTGGAGGCTGTCAGTTGTTTTCACCACTTGTATCTTTTTCTGAAATTCACCGGTTTGTGTAACAAACTTATCCTCAAAAGGTAAATAACCATTAATGAACAGGAGTGAGGAACGCTCCAGTTCAATAAGTTGACGAGGAGTAGGTTCATAGGTATGATGATTCATCCCGGGGGGCAACAATACGTTTACGGTAAAGTCGTTGCCTGCAATTTCCCTTATTAAATACTGATGTGGCAGCAGGCTTACACTGACAATCAGATTATTTCCAACAACTTTTTCTTTTCTTTGACAACCATTCAAAAAAAATACGGCAAACAATACAATTCCTGATAAAAAGAGAGTTGCCTGATAAATTACGGGTTTGGTAGGCGCCATTCTTCCACACGGTTTTTCGGTTAAAATGCAAAAATATAGATTTTATTGGTTTATGCTTTTATTACTTTTGCACCCTTTAATATTTCAAAAATTGACAAACAGATCAAAATCGTTGGCCGGAGCAATAGCCATCAGTTTGGCAGCAATCATGTGGGGATTTGATGGGATTGTACTTACGCCAAAGTTGTATAATCTGAAGGTTGTATTTGTGGTATTCATACTTCATGTAATCCCTTTTTTAATGATGAACCTGTTCTTTTACAGGGATTACCGTTATTTTAAAAGTTTTACCCGTAAAGACTTTATACTGATCTTTCTGGTAGCGTTGTTGGGTGGAGCCATCGGGACCATGGCCATTGTTAAAGCACTTTTCCTTGTGAATTTTCAAAAGTTAACGGTGGTGGTTCTCCTTCAAAAACTTCAGCCAATATTTGCTATAGCTCTGGCAACCATACTATTAAAGGAAAAAATCAGAAAAGACTATCTTATCTGGGCTACTACTGCGGTTTTATCGGGCTACTTCCTGACTTTTGGATTCTCATTCCCCAATCTTAATCTTAATCAGAATATCATTTTTGCCTCCTTATTCGCACTTCTTGCAGCATTTTCATTTGGTAGTTCTACCGTTTTAAGCAAAATGGTACTAAGTCATTATCCGTTTCATACGGCCACTTTTTTCAGATATGGATTCACATCATTGATTACATTTGTTTTTGTATTGGTTTCGGGTGTTTATACTGATTTTTCAAGAATTACTACTGTCAATTGGCTGATTATTTTAATTATTGTATTTACTACGGGTTCCGGGGCCATCTTTTTATATTATTATGGACTCACCCGGGTAAAAGCCATGGTTGCCACCATTTGTGAGCTTCTTTTTCCATTGTCAGCCATATTATTTGATTTTTGGTTTAATAAGTCGGTGCTTTCTCCTGTTCAATGGATCAGTGCGGCAATATTGCTGTTTTCAGTAATTCGACTCAACACTTCCAAATCATAACTTCCTCATGGAAGGTTTCATGTTTGTTATAACCGGAATTAGTTTAATTTTGCACCACAATTTCGCGGATGTGTCGTAATTGGTAGCCGAGCCAGACTTAGGATCTGGTGCCGAAAGGCGTGGGGGTTCGAGTCCCTTCATCCGCACAAAGTCAAAAGGCGGCGGATTTTCATCCGGCCGCCTTTTCCTTTGAATTTTTGGTAAGAACGAATTAATCAGGGCGCTTAGGAAAGATATCAATTGCCATAGATTACTATTTCGGATAGATTTGAGTTAGGAGTGTACAGCGTAACCCTGATATATCTTGTTGATTGCCCTATGTAGTGGGCATTCCATGATTTGTATTTATTTAATTTATCGGTAGCTACTACCTGCCAGTTCTCCGGAGATCCTATTGAAATGGTGGCATTTCCAACGCCACTCATATCACGCAGATAGAGTTTGCTTATATTTCTTATAGTGCCCAGGTCAATATAGGCGCTGGCAGGATAACCCGAGCTAGTTGTAGAAGGTTTCCACCCTGTTACACACTCTCCCCCGTTACCATTATCCACATCTCCCGCTATTTCCTGCTCATTCACCAGATTGCCGGCATTGCCTAAACCACTTTCATTGATCACCATGCTGGTAGTCAACGTAATCTTTTCATCAGATACCGGTTCTATAAACGGAGTACCATCTGAAACCATTACAATCACAGGGCTTTCAGATACGTTCAGACTAACTTTTGACCCATTTACCAAAAGTAAAGAACTTACTCCAAAACGACTGCCTGCCTGTAACTGTACCTGCATAGCATTAATTTCAGATGCATTCAGATTCAGTAAGAAATCATTTACAACCGTCCCGTCACTGGTTGGGCACCATACTACATAGGCAGCCATGGGTTGTGAATCATGAATAAATTTATAGATGCTGACATTGCTATTCCCGGAACTCACCTCATGGCTATACCGCATACCGGTTAAACGGGTTTTTAAAGTATACAGGTAATACCAGGAAGGCTTTGGTTGCATACCGGTTGATCGTGAAGAGCATAAACCTGAAGTGTTAAATTGAGTGGAACTGTTTGGATCAACATCGCGCAACATATACATATGCGCCTTATCAATACCGGCAGCTGCCACAGCCAGAAATGACCTGATAATCCATTGTGCCTGAACTTCCTCCTGAGAGTAACCGGCAATAACCGGTGCTCTCTGCTTCGAGGTAGGATGAGTATCATAACCAAACTCACTGATCCACACTTCCTTTCCGGGCAAATACCGGTTGCGGTAAGTTACAAACTCTTCCAGTTTTCCTTTTAAATTATCCTGCTCCGGACTTACTCCCACTGTACCTGTTTGCTGCCCGCCGCCGTTATTAGAATAATGATGGATATTGATCACATCAACCGGGAGTTGTCCATCAGGCCTGAAGTATTTAGACCATAACACCATGGCTTTGATATAATCCAGCTTTGCCCAGGCAAGACCTGCCATAACAAATTTGGCATTGGGGTCGGCGGATCTGAGTCCATAAGTTTCTCCCATTTTTCCATAATGACCGTCAGCATCAGCGCTGGCCATCGCAGCGTATTCATAGGGTGTAAAGAAGGCGTCCCTGTTTTTCCACCACTTATCCGGCTCATTCCAACTTTCATAATAGGTCAACAGGTTTTGTCCTGATAATTTATCCTGTGATGATGCTACTTTGAGGGTTGACAGGGGAACAGTCGCAGATCCGTATCTGGCTGCATATTGATACATATGATCGGCATGTTCATAATAGGATTCATAATCCACAGGGTCCTCCCCCGGGGATACCGGTTTATCAGAAAATTTTGAGTAATTATTATTAGTGAGCCACAACACGTTATCCTGAATGCAGGGAACTGTAGTAATGCCCATTTTTTTCAGATTTGTATAAAACCGATCAAAATTCCAGCCTAATGAACTAACATCAAATTCATTCTGATTTTTGGGATATCCAGTATAGTACGGTGAATTGTTTCCTTCACACCATCTCCAGTTATGATATTCTCTGATCATACCGGCCACCTGCAGTCTGCCCAAAGGATCATCTACAAAAGCATTAATCCCTATCAGCTGATCCATGGTTGGACGGATGTGCTTTACAGATTCAGGCTCCGGTTCCGGATTTTCCAGCGGGTAGCCGTAAACAACTATCTCACTCATTCTTACATCTGAGGAAATAAATTCAACTCTCAGGTACCGGGCAGTTTGATTTACGTTAAAACTTTTCCATGTTTTACTCGAAGTAAGACTATCCGTGTAGGCAAATTCCCAGCTAAAGGGAGTCCCGGTTTTTATAGTCACAGGATCGGTGGCAGAACAACCTGCATCGGATTCGTCAAATAAGTATATTTCAGTAATTCTGTAAGTAGCTCCAAGGTCGATTGCAGCAAAGGCTGGATATTGCCATTCAATACTGCTCGGAATCCACCTTGTGACAGGTATACCAGCCGGGTTGGCTTTAGGATCACCGGAAATACCCTGTTCATCAACAAGAAGGCTTTGATCACCAAGTGCGCTTTCATTGAGTACCATTGCCGGAGACAATTGAATTTTCTGAACCGGGCCGTTTATGACGATGGTTGTTTTACCCGCTGTTACATTGGAAATCTCAGAAATGTTCTGATAATCATCAATGGTTCTGATGGCAAAATAATATCGGGTATAATAATTCAGGCCGACAACTTCCTGATTTTGAAGGTTCCCTGCCAATGACGGTGTTACCGGGCTGGAAATCAACGGGCAGGAATAGTAGTTCTGATCAGTAATAGAATCTAAACTATACCTGATCTCGTAGGCAAGTGCGGTGCCGGTCATATCATCATCCCCGGGCGCTGTCCACTGCAGCATTACAGTATTTTGACCCGTTGAAACTACCTGCAGGTTTGTTATGGCTGCGGGTTTAATGGTATCTGATTGAGAGGGAGATGAATCCATACCATATATAACAATTTCTGACACGAACGATGATGGGCTCGATTTCCCAAATCGAAGGTACCGCGACGTCACTCCAACATCATGCTGATTCCATGAAAGGTAACCGGTCAGATTATCGATGAATAAAGGCTGCCAATCTCCAGGGGTGCCGTAATCAACTGTAAAATCGCCAATATCATTGGCATCTCTCAGAAAGATTTTTGTTATATCATAGGGTTTTTCCAGGTCAATCAGGGCATATGCGGGATGTACCACAGAACTACCCCACCCGGTTTCCCACTTAGTCAGGGGATTACCCCCGGTACTTCCGGCGGGGTCACCTGCCAGTTCCTGCTCATCAAAAAGTGTTGACGGATCTCCAAAACCCGAAATATTGGTGACCATTTCCGGAGTTATGGCGATTTTTATTTCAGGAAGGGCACCTTGTTCTCCCTTATACAATACAATTTCAGAAAATTTGGCTTCCGAATTCGACTTGGTAAACCGTAAGTACCTGGTCACTTTTTGCACTGAGTGCTGATTCCATTTATTATAATTTGAACATGGGTCTGTCAGCAGATAATTCCAACTTCCAGGCATACCGGTTTCAACAATCAGATTACCCACAGAGTTGACATCTCTGATAAACAGCTGGGTTATAAAAACAGGTTGCCCCAGATCAAAATAGGCGCTTGCAGGATATAAACCTGAACTGCTACCCGGGCTCCATTGAGTGGTGGGGGCTCCACCTGCTCCATTCCCCGGATCACCTGCAATATTTTGTTCATCAACCATCATTTTTGCATCGCCATACCCTGATTCATTAATTACCATGGATGTAGTCAGTAATACTTTGCTTTCTATCTGATTGTAATACATCAAGGTGGTTCCTGAAGCTATATTGGAGATACCAGTAGACTGAATACTTCCCAGGGCTTTTATGGCAAAATAATACGGTGTATTTGCCTGTAATCCGGTAACCGTAAGGCTTTGACCTGTACCAGGGTCACCAGGGGTCGAATTGGTTACAAATTGGTAGGAAGATAAAAAGTTATTGCTATGGATCGGTACGGTATTGTATCTCACATCGAATCCTGTAAACGCTCCCGTTGCTGAATTGGCCGGGACATTGGTCCAGGTCAGTTGAATTTCATGGTTATTGACACCTGATACTGATAAATTGCAGATTGCAGGAGGCAATATCTGGGCATTCACCGCATAAACGACTACTTCCGAGAAATTGGCAGTAGCTGTGGTTTTCACTAACCTTAAATATCTGGATTGAACATTTACATTATGCGTATTCCATTTGTTATAATTGGTCAGCGGATCAGTAAATAGAGTAGTCCAGCTTCCCGGAGTTCCAGATTCAACAATAAGATTGGAGGTAGAATTGGCATCATAAATACAGATTTTCACAATTTCTGCCTCGTACCCTAAATCTATGTAGGCAGATTTAGGATACGTTCCGGATGATGCGGTACTCCATTTTGTAAGTGGTGAGCCCCCGCTGTTGGCGCCCGGATCACCTGCCAGGTACTGCTCATCAGCAATCAGGCCGGCATCGCCGTCTCCCGATTCATTGGTTACCATCAACTGATTTATTGTGAGCTTTGAGCCCTGGCCATAAGCAGTTTGGTAAAAAAGGACAGAGATTATAATGCCAAAAAGAAAGAAAAAGTAACAATTTCTTTTTTTCATTTTATATTTTTTAGCTGGTTTTGCAAAGAAAGTAAATATTTTCAAAACTTATTGAAGCGAACAGATTAATATTTTTTATTTTCTCAATTAGTTTAAAACAATTTTCGATTCAAGGGACTGGCCATTTGCAAAAGCTTTCAGAACATAAGTGCCTCTGGCGAGATCATTAACTGAAAGAGTAACGGTACTATTGTCAAAGATACTCAGTGTTTGTTCAAAAACAACCTTGCCGTTGAGGTCTATAATAACCAGGTTAGTATAAGATGCATCGGGTAAAGTAACATTCAGATTGCTGTTGGCAGGAATTGGAAATACGCTGAAAGAAGAAACCATTTCATCATTGGTGGATGTCAACGAGTTGGTAAGGTTTACATTTTGCAGTTTTACAGTTCCGTTGAAATTCTGACCAGGATTAACATAGAATACAACAAAAATATCTTCATTAAGGTTGAGTTCGCTGAGGTCATAGGAAAAATCGCAGGCAACCTGGTTGAAAGCGCCTGAACCACTAACTTCATAAACATGTGAATCATTATCCTCACTCATATAAACACCATTTGAGATCTCAATCAGCAGGCTGATGCTCTCACTGGAAGCTATACTGAAATTGAGTACCGGGTTTTGCATAACTTCTGCATTGTCAACTTTTAAGGTGAAAGCTTCCCAGGGATTCTTATTGATATCCACTGAAAGTACATCTCCACTTTCAGTAAATGAAAAATTCTGATTACCGAACCATTGTTGAATCTGTGATGTTCCGCTGTTAGAAGCTAAAGTAACATTAATAATAAGGCTGGTGAGGATTGCGGTGGTCAGTATGTTGATTGAATTTTTCATCTGTATAATTATTTATTTGATGAAGCAAAATTACGTCAATTTTCTTTATGTGCAAATTTTTTTTAATGAAATTTTGTAAAAATAATTCATTTTAAGTACTTTCTTTTGATATCATATATTTATATATTTTATATGTATTTTATTTTCATTTACTTATATAATTTATAATTTAGTTTTTAATATCATATCTCAAGAAACATTTTTATGATAATATTTATTATTTTACTATCATGATTATATTATGTGTAAATATTTTTATTTTACATGCATATCTTATTGATTATCAATGTATATTTTTTTATTTATAAATATTTTGAATTATTTTCGAAAATTACTTATTGTCAATCCTACACAGCCCAATATTTTATGTTATATAATTGATTAATAGATATATAAGAGTTATGTGGGAAAATTCAGAATTTTATGTTTCCTTTGATTTTCTGTAAATTATTTATATACCCCCGGAATTTTACAAAAATTATTTAACCCCCAACAGAATTAAGTCAATAGAATCACAGGCAGGAAAGGCACTTTTTTTACCCGTTGCGGTGAGATCATGCTCCAGTTGATGCATATTTCGTACTTTTGCACCTTCATTTTCAATTATAAGAATATACATTATATTATATGGAAGTACTTCTCGAGAAAAAAGATGAATTGAACGGGGTGATTGATGTAATTCTCTCTCCCTCTGATTACCTGCCTGCTTTTGAAAATCAGCTAAGAGACTATCAGAAAAAAGTAACCATGCCCGGATTCAGAACCGGGAAAGTTCCTTCAGGGATAATCAGGAAAATGTACGGGAAAGGATTAATGGCGGAAGTCGTACTTGATAAAGTGAACAAAGAACTGAACAATTACCTCAGTTCCAATGAGCTTAACACATTACTTTATCCAATACCTGATAAAGAAAACAATCTTGATATTGATCTGATTTCACCGGGAGAAATTTCATTCAGGTTTGATGTGGCTTTTAAACCGGAAATCGGGATTGAGCTTTCAAAAGAAATGAGTGTTGAATATAAGCGAATATTGATTGAAGAAAGTCAGATCGATAAATACCAGGAAGATATCCTCTACAGGTTTGGGAATGTAGAGGCCATTCAGGAAGTCACCAATCACTCGGTGGTAAGTGGCACCCTGACCCCTTTGAATGAGCAGGGAGAACCGCTTCCCGGATTGGAGACAAATTATGTCCATTTTGATACAGAAAAAATGGACGAGAAAGCCTTTGACAGGTGTAAAGGGAAAAAAGTGGAGGAGGAAGTAGAATTCAATCCAAGAATTGAATACCGGGATTACGAATATGTCAGCTCAATCCTGAAGGGTCAATCGAAAAAACAGTTAAAAGACACTGTGAATTACCGTTTGAAAATTGCATTCTTACATCAACGGCATAAAGCAGAAATGAATGAAGAGTTTTATAAACTAATGTCGACAGAGCAGGATATCACCAATGAAACAGAGCTCAGGGAGTACTTGCGGAAAAGTCTGGAAATGTCAATTAAACCGGAAACTGACGATTTCTTCATCGAATCTGTCATGAATACCCTGGAAGAAAAATATTCTATTCCCCTTCCTGATGATTTTATAAAAAGATGGATGCTTTACAATGATGAAGGAAAACTGACGATGGAAATGATTGAAAAAGACTATCCAATTGCAGTTAAAACACTTAAACGACAGCTTATTGAAAGTGAATTAATAAAAAAATACGATCTTGAAATCACCGATTCTGTTCTCCGGGAAAACCTGAAGAATAATTACCTGAGCAACCCTCAGCTGGATGAGGATGACAAGACTGAAGAAAAAATTGGAGCTGCTATTGATTCTTTCCTAAGGGACAAGAAGGAACTTGAAAAATATAAGGATGCTTTACAAAAGCAGAATTTTTTACAGGTTTTTTCAGATTTATTGAATATCCATTATACCGAGATCACCTACCTTGACTTTTACAGGTTAAAATATTATGGTGGTATATCTCCGGACTATCATTTTGACCATGACCACGACCATGACCACGACCACGACCATGACCACGACCATGACCACGACCATGACCATAATACGGATCAAAAAAATGATCAACAGTAATTAAATTAACTATTATAAGTATCAGATATCTTATATAAAACAGAGAGATCAGATGAAAAATATCGGACAGGAATTCAACAAATATGCACATTTGCATCACAGGATAAGCCAAACCTCGCTTGATCTTTATTCACAAAGGTTTACCGGCTATATATCACCAACCATCATAGAAGAGCGTCAATTGAATATTGCTACCATGGATGTATTTTCACGGCTTATGATGGACAGAATCATCTTTCTGGGTGTACCTATTGACGATTATGTAGCCAATATCATTCAGGCGCAGTTATTATTTCTCGAATCAGTTGATTCATCAAAAGACATTCAGATTTACCTGAATACTCCTGGTGGATCTGTTTATGCCGGACTCGGGATTTATGATACCATGCAATATATTTCACCCGATATCGCCACTATATGCACGGGGATGGCAGCATCCATGGGCGCTATTATACTTTGTGCCGGGGCTACCGGAAAGAGAACAGCGCTTACCCACTCACGGATTCTTATTCACCAGCCGATGGGCGGCGCTTCCGGGCAAGCATCAGATATTGAAATCACTGCCAAGGAAATCATGAAAATAAAGAAAGAACTTTATGAAATCATCTCGAATCATACAGGAAAGTCCTATAAGGAAATCTGGAAAGATGCCGACCGGGATTACTGGATGACAGCGCAGGAAGCGCTTGAATACGGAATGATAGATGAAATTCTGGTTAAAAGTCCTAAAAAACCGGTAGAATAATAATTTGCACAAATCATGGCCAAAGTTGCTGAACGGTGCTCTTTCTGCGGTAGACCCAAACGTGAGGTCAACATTCTTATAGCTGGTATTGATGCCCATATTTGTGATTTCTGCCTGTCACAGGCCCAGTCAATTATAACTGAAGAAATAACGGTAGCCAAAAAACAGATCAACACTGAAATTGAGGTATTAAAACCGGCTCAAATAAAGGCTCATCTTGATAAATATGTGATTGGTCAGGATGAAGCCAAAAAGGTGTTATCGGTGGCAGTTTATAATCACTATAAAAGGATATTTTATCAAAATCCTAAAAATGATCCGAACGAGGTAGAAATCGAAAAGTCCAATATCATTCTGGTAGGAGAAACCGGAACCGGGAAAACCCTCCTGGCCAGAACCATTGCCAGGTTCCTCAATGTACCTTTTTGTATTGCCGATGCAACGGTACTTACAGAGGCCGGGTATGTAGGGGAAGATGTGGAAAGTATCTTAAGCAGATTGCTACAGGCTGCTGACTTTGATGTAGCCGCTGCTGAAAAAGGGATTGTGTTTATCGATGAAATTGATAAAATTGCCAGAAAAAGTGACAATCCCTCCATCACCCGGGATGTGAGCGGTGAAGGGGTACAACAGGCATTATTGAAATTACTTGAGGGATCATTGGTGAATGTGCCTCCGCAGGGAGGCCGGAAACATCCGGAACAAAAGATGATACAGGTCAATACCCAGAATATATTGTTTATTGCCGGAGGTGCATTTGATGGTATTGAGAAAATTATTGCCTCCCGCCTGAAAGCAAATGTTATCGGATATAAATCAAATATTACCGGCGATAAATCCATCGATAAGGAAAACATGTTTCAATATGTTTCACCGGCCGATCTGAAAAAGTTTGGACTGATCCCGGAAATTGTTGGCAGATTACCGGTGGTCACATTTTTACACCCCCTGAACAGGGAAACCCTTAAACGAATTCTTACCGAACCCAGAAATGCACTCACCCGTCAATTCCGTAAATTATTCGAAATTGATGGCGTTGATCTGGTATTTGCAGAAGATGTAATGGATTATATCGTTGACAAATCCATCGAATTCCGTCTTGGAGCCAGGGGCTTAAGATCCATCCTCGAGGCTATCCTTTTGGATGCAATGTTTGAAATACCTTCGGGCAATCCGGTAAAAAAACTGGTAATTAACCGCGATTATGCTGAAAGGAAGTTCAATGAATCGTCGTTGTCAAAACTAAAAGTGGCCTAACATACAAACGTACTTTGTTTCCTATTCATCAAAAAAGAGAGGCAGTCTGAAAACAGCTGCCTCTCTTTTTTATTAGAATTGCATTCTTACAGGAGTACCGACCGGAACCTATTCGTCAATGGCCTGAACTCCGGGAAGAGTTTTCCCTTCAATAAATTCAAGCATGGCACCTCCACCGGTAGAAACATAACTTACTTCTTTTGCCAGTCCGTATTTATTAATAGCGGCTACTGAATCGCCCCCTCCTATCAGTGAAAAAGCACCTTTTTGGGTAGCTCTGGCCACCGATTCGGCAATGGCTTTGGTTCCATGTTCAAAGTTTGACATTTCAAATACGCCCATTGGACCATTCCACAAAATGGTTAAAGAATTTTCAATGATCTCAGCAAAGGTTTTACATGTTTTTCCGCCAATGTCCAAGCCCATCCAGCCATCAGGAATTGCATCGACCTGTGCCTCTTTTTTATGGGCATTGTTATCAAAGGCATCAGCCAAAACAGTATCCACCGGGAGATACAGGTTAACGCCTTTACTTTTTGCATCTTCCATAGCCGTTTTTGCAACATCCAGTAAATCATCCTCAATGAGTGAATTCCCAACCGGGTATCCCATTGCTTTGTAAAAAGTAAACATCATACCGCCACCAATGATAATATTGTCGGCTTTATCAAGCAAATTTCTGATAATTTCAATTTTCCCGGATACTTTAGCGCCTCCCAGAATAGCGGTAAAAGGCTTTTTCCGTTCGTCGAGTACTTTTTTAATACTGGCCAGTTCACCAGCCATCACATATCCAAACATTTTTTTACCGGGGAAGAAACGGGCGATGATAGTGGTTGAAGCATGAGCGCGATGCGCGGTTCCAAATGCATCGTTCACATAGTAATCAGCATAGGTGGCAAGTTTTCCGGCAAATTCTTCATTACCTTTTTCCTCCTCCTTGTAGAATCGCAGATTCTCCAGCAACAGCACTTCGCCCGGCTTCAGCGAAGCAGCAAGATCAACAGCGTCCTGACCCATGCAATCATCAGCAAATTTGATTTCTTTTTCAAGCTTTGCCGATAGTACCGGTATGATATGTTTCAGAGAATACTTGTTTTCAGGTCCGTTTTTGGGGCGGCCAAGATGCGACATCAGTATCACAGAACCGCCTTCTTTAAGAATCTTATGGATGGTAGGGAGTGTAGCATCGATCCGGGTAGTATCCGTTACAACAAAATTCTCGTTAAGCGGAACGTTGTAATCAACCCGGATAATGGCCCTTTTGCCGCTGAAATTGAAATGATCAATAGTTTTCATAAATTCATTATAATTTAATAATCAATGGATTGAAAATTTAGAGGTGGCAAAATTAATAAAATAGGGAATGAGGCATGTTAAAATAAATATCAATTCGGGTACACGTAAGTTTAAACGGTTAATTTTGCAACATCAACCATTTTGGTTTAAAACAGGATTATGCATAGCTTTTCAGGAAATATTAAATCGAAACTTCCAAATACCGGGACTTCAATTTTTGCCATAATGTCAGGTCTGGCAGTTCAACACCAGGCAATTAACCTGTCTCAGGGGTTTCCGGATTTTAACATTGCTGCCGAACTGATCGATCTTGTACATCAAAAAATGAAAGAAGGGCATAACCAATATGCACCTATGCCCGGAATACCTGCTCTTCGTGAAGCAATTTCGGAAAAAATATCGAAAACGTATGGGGTATACTACCATCCCGACACTGAGATAACCGTTACAGCCGGGGCAACGCAGGCGCTGTTTACAGCCATTTCTGCATTCATTCATGATGGAGACGAAGCCATTGTTTTTGAGCCGGCCTATGACAGTTATGCACCAGCAATCCGCCTAAACGGGGGTATCATCAGGTATTCTAGGTTGCGAACCCCCGGTTTCAGGATTGACTGGGAAGAAGTGGCCAAGCTGATTAACAACAATACGCGGATGATTATCATCAACACACCTCATAATCCCACAGGAAGTGTTTTATCGGAAAATGACCTTCAACAGCTTTCGAAAATTACCAGAAACACTGACATCCTGGTTTTAAGCGATGAAGTGTATGAACACCTCATATTTGACCAGCTATCGCATCAAAGCATCTGCAGGTACCCTGATCTGATCAGTAGAAGTCTGGCTGTGTATTCATTCGGAAAAACATTTCATGCTACCGGCTGGAAGTGCGGATATGTACTTGCGCCTGAAAACCTGACATCGGAATTCAGGAAAGTACACCAGTTTAATGTTTTTGCCGTAAACACGCCGGTTCAGCATGCCATTGCCCAATATCTTACCGAGCCTCTGAATTATAATCAACTACCTGATTTTTATCAGGAAAAAAGGGATAAATTCCTGGAATTGATTAAAGGATCAAGGTTTACAGTGATACCCTGTCATGGAACCTATTTCCAGCTTTTGGGATATGAGCGGATTTCTGATGAACCGGAGGCCGATTTTGCCATTAGATTGACCAAAGATTTTAAAATTGCTTCCATTCCGGTTTCAGCATTTTATTATGACCATTATAACAACCATACGTTACGTTTTTGCTTTGCAAAACAGGATCAAACCTTAGAAAAAGCGGCCGAAATACTATGCAGGATCTAAACATAGCCATCATACAATCTGATTTGATCTGGGAAAATTCTTCCGCCAATATCAGGAATTTTGAAGAGAAGATTGAACAGATCACTGAAGAGGCAGACCTGATCATCCTTCCTGAAATGTTCAATACCGGATTTTCGATAAATCCCGTAAAATGTGCACAACAAACGGAAGGAGAAGCAGTAAACTGGTTAAAGCGGATATCTGCCTCCCGGAATTGCTGTATGGCCGCAAGTATTTTTATCGAGGAAAAAGAAAAGTTCTATAACCGTCTGTTTGTTTTTTACCCTGATGGAAGTCATGTTCAATATGATAAACGCCACCTTTTCAGGCTTGCTGATGAAGTTAAGGTATTTACTGCCGGCACGCAGAGAATAATCGCTGATGTTAAGGGTTGGAAGATTATGCTTTCCGTTTGTTATGATCTCCGTTTCCCGGTTTTTTTCAAAAACAGGTACACAGAGAAAGGTTTCGATTATGACATTCTACTGAATGTAGCCAACTGGCCTGAAGTAAGAAGCTATCAGTGGAAACAGCTGCTGATTGCCCGGGCGATTGAAAATCAGAGTATGGTTATCGGGCTGAACCGGGTGGGTTTCGATGGAAACCAGGTATTTCATTCCGGTAATTCAATGGTGTTGAATGCTCAGGGGTTTCCCTTGATAAGTATTGATGGAGGGCAAGAAAAAACAACTGTAGTCAGGTTAAACCATTCAGAGCTCATATCGTTCCGCCAGAAATTTCCATTCTATCTCGATTGGGATGAATTCTCCTTATAAAGAGGAATCCTGCATGCTTTTTTTTAACTAATTTTACCCGGATAAAACTGAACGTTATGAACATCATTATTGCCGGAGACGGGGAAGTAGGTTTTCACCTGGCCAAAATTTTATCCAATGCCAACCATAATATTACGGTGGTTGATCCTCATGCCGAGTTGCTGAAACTAATATCTGTCCATACTGATATCCGGACCCTGGAAGGAAATTCCACCTCAATCTCAGTGTTGGAAAAAGCCAATGTTAAAAGGACCGATTTACTCATATCTGTTCTTCATGACGAGAAGACCAACCTTTTTACCTGCATACTGGGAAAAAAGGCAGGTGCGAAAAGAACCATTGCACGTGTGGATAATCTTGAATTTCTTGAAACCCACAACCGGGAAATGTTAAAAACCCTCGGTATTGATGAAGTGGTTTGCCCGGAACTACTGGCTGCCGAGGAAATTTTGAGCCTGTTACGGCAAACAGCCGCCACAGAGATGGTTGATTTTTCTGAAGGTAAACTATCCTTGATGCTGCTTAAACTGGACGAAAATGCCAAAGTGTTGAATATGACCCTTGATCAGATTGCTTCAGAGTACAAAAAACTGAACTTCAGAGCGGTAGCCATACATCGCAACGGGCAAACCATGATACCCAGAGGATCAGACAGATTTTTGATCAATGATATGGCCTACACCATTACCAAACCCGATGGCATTGATATGCTGCTGGAACTTGGGGGTAAAAAATCGGTTATCATTAACAGGGTGATGATTGGTGGCGGGGGCAGAATTGGAATGAAAACAGCCAGGAAGCTTGAAAATTCCAAAACAGTAAGCCTGATCGAGCTGGATGAAACCCTCTGCTACCAACTCAGTCAACAATTGAAAAATACTACGGTAATACATGGAGATATCAGAGATATAGAACTCCTTAACCGGGAAGGCCTGAAAAAAACAGATGCTTTCATTGCTGTAACCGACAACTCAGAAGCCAACATGATTACAGCTATGTATGCCAAGCAGGCAGGCGTTAAAAAAGCCATTGCCCTGGTAGAGAACCTCGATTATATTCAGATTTCCAAAAATATCGGAATTGATGCTGTGGTGAATAAAAAGATGCTCACCGCAGGGTATATTGCCCGTTTTACCATGCAGGCCGAAGTCACCTCAATCAAACTGCTCAGCGGGATAGAAGCGGAAGTCATGGAAATTGCAGTTCATCCGGGCTCGCCTGTAGTCAATAAAACGATCAACAGACTGAGTTTTCCCGAAGGCGCTGTCATTGGCGGTATCATAAGGGGAAACGAAAGTTATATTGCTGTGGGAGACTTTAAAATCCTGGAAAATGATAAGGTAGTTATATTAGCCATGCCCAAATCCGTTTCAAGGGTTGAAAAACTCTTTGAATAATTAAAGAATATGTACCTTTTCAATTTTTGATTACTTGGTAAAAACACCTTCATACCGCACTATCTGGAACATTTCCAATCCTATCATTTTCAGTATGCTGGCTCAGAATATTGTGTCAGTAACTGACACAGCCTTTCTGGGGCGGGTTGGAGAAGTGGAGCTTGGCGCTTCAGCGCTGGGAGGTGTATTTTATTTTACCCTATATATGGTTGGATTTGGTTTTGCCGGAGGGGCTCAGATCCTGATAGGAAGAAGAAACGGAGAAAGGGATTTCAGTCAGATTGGACGGCTGTTCTATCATACTATTTATTTTCTTGAATTTCTGGGCTTGTTGCTGTCATTTATTTACCTCTTCACAGGGCCAGCCATATTGAAGCTGATGATATCTTCTGATGCGGTATTTGAAGCGACAGATTCTTATCTTTCCTACAGGATCTGGGGGATATTTTTCGCTTTCATTACTATTTCATTCAGGTCATTTTATGTAGGGATCACAAAAACCCGGGTATTGGGCACGGCCTCCGTTATCCTGGCAGTAGTCAACATCATTCTTGATTATGTGTTGATTTTTGGCAGGCTGGGTTTTCCTGAAATGGGAATTGCCGGAGCCGCGCTGGCATCAACCATTGCAGAAGGAATTTCCTGCCTGTATTTCATCTTTGCCTTGTACACCCGGAAGGAAAACCGGCTATATAATATTCTGAAATTCCCCACTGTCAGCTGGTCGATGATCAGACAAATCTGGAATCTGTCCATTTATATGATGATACAATCCTTTGCCTCCGTCGGTGTCTGGTTTGGGTTTTTCATGATCATAGAGCAAACCGGTGAACAGCCACTGGCTGTTTCCAACATTATCCGAAGTTTTTACATGCTGATTACCATGCCTCTGTGGGCGTTTCATACAGCTACCAATACCCTGGTCAGCAATGCCATGGGGGAAGGAAAGACCGAGTCGGTGATTCCCATAGCTTTCAAAGTAACGAAATTCAGTTTTTATGTTACCCTGGTCAGTTCTGCCGTTGTGTGCCTTATACCGGAATACATTATAAAAATATATACTACTGACAAAGAGTTGATAAATGAGGCCATCCCCATCGTTTACCTTATTTCTGCGGCAATATTGTTTTGGTCGGTGCTGCACAATTTTTATTCAGTCATATCCGGGTCAGGGAACACCAGAACCAGCCTGTTCATTGAACTGATTACACTGGGTTTCTATATGGCTTACGTGTATGTGGTAGCCATAGCGTTCCGATCTTCACTACTGTGGATATGGTCGGCAGAAATAGTATACATCATTATACTTGGAGGAATATCGATTCTTTACCTTAAAACCGGAAAATGGAAATACAAACAAATCTAAATCATAATATCAATATGAAAAGAGTATTCAGATTCTCCCCTGTGCTATTGTTTTTAGCACTTACATCCTTTGTAGTACTACAATATCCTGAGTGGGTCAGTCCCGGGAAAAAAGAGTCCGGTAAAATTATCAGGTATTCATCACTGCTTTCGGTACTATTTCAGCAAAAAGCCGCTGAAATGCAAGCCGTTTCCTGGCAGGCATATAACATCGCAAAACTCAGACTGGATGAATATCTCCAAAAACCTAAGCCGGGAAAACAGCCGGCGATAGTGGTGGATATTGATGAAACGGTTTTATACAATTCAAAATACCAGGCGAAAGCCATCCGGAAAGGGTTTGGTTACCCAAAAGAATGGAAAGACTGGATTCTGAAAAAGGAAGCAGATACCCTTCCGGGTGCGGCATATTTCATTAATTACGCAGAATCAAAAGGGGTCAGGGTGCTTTATATTTCAAACCGAAAGGAAGAGTTCAGACTGGCTACCCTCGAAAACCTTAAGAATCAAAATCTTGACTCCATCACTGATGACCGGTTATTTCTGCGTACCGGACCTTCCAGTAAAGAAACGCGGCGCCGGCAGGTAGCAGAAAAGTATGAGATCATCCTGTTAATTGGCGACAATCTTGCTGATTTTCATATGATCTGGGATGATATCACCCTGAAAAACCGTTCTGAAGCCGTTGAAAAGTTCAGAATGGAATTTGGATCAAGGTTTATTATCATTCCAAATCCGGTGTATGGTGATTGGGTAGAAGCATTATATGAAGGAATTTCCCCGGCTAATGATTTGACCAGGGCTCAAAAACTGATGAATCACCTGGTACCATTCTAAAAGAGGCTGTCTCAAAAGATAACATTAGCCACATAACTCAAAAGTACAAAGTTTCACAAAGAGTTATACAATTGAATATCAATACTTTATGAATCTTCATAACTTAGATTCTTTGTGGCTAAGTAAGATTGTCCGTATTTTGAGACATCCTCACAGCCGTGGTACCAAATGACAAGTAGTATTGAAGAATGACGATTGAGGATTTAAGATTTGCGTGAGATTTTTGAAATGAAATAGTTTTCACTTTTATAGGGTCATCCCGAAGCCTGAGGAACGGTTTTACAACCATAAATGATTAACGTCATCCATTTACCACCCGGTAATCGTAAATCGTAAATCGTAAATCAACAATCGTCAATCAGACTTGTTCCTGGCAGCTATCTGATCACAATATTATAAGGGAGTCTGGCCTGAACCGAACGGGTTTCCTGTAAAGTCATAAGTATTCTGTACGATTCATATAACGGACCCAATTTCGACCTGAGAAACGTTTCTTCAGAATCCTGACCGGATAATTCATCAAGGATTGCGGTAAACGGGTCTTTAAATTTAGGATATTCAACAATCCGGTATGAGTCAATTTTAGCTGCTGAGGCGGCAATTTCAATGGCTTTGTTCAATCCGCCAAATTCATCTACCAGTCCTAATTTTTTTCCATCAGTACCGGTCCACACCCGGCCCTGCCCTATCTCATCCACCTTTTCAACGGGGATACCTCTGCCATCAGCAACCAGTTTGGTGAAGGTTCCATAGCTCACATCCACTTCATTCTGCATCATTTTCAACTGAAAAGGTGATAAGGGTTTGACCAGTGAAGGGAAATCGGAGTTCTGATTGGTGTTGGCATAATCAAATGTAATCCCCAGTTTGTTTTTGAAGGTGGCGCCTGCATTGGGTAAAAGACCAAAAACACCAATAGATCCGGTTAATGTTGCTTCATTGGCAAGAATGGTATCCGCAAAGCATGAGATGTAATAACCGCCGGAGGCAGCCACATCCCCGAAAGAAACGATAAAAGGCTTGGTATCAGCTGCCAGCCGGGCCTCCCTTAATATAACATCAGAGGCCAGCATACTGCCACCGGGAGAATTAACCCTCAAAACAATGGCTTTGACTTTTTTATCAATTCGGGCATCATGGATGGCTTTGGCCAGGGTTTCGGATCCAATGGTGGCTTCATCTCCTTTACCCGATCCTATATCTCCCACCCCGTAAATAAGGGCAATCCTGTTCTGGTTATCCACTTTTTCCTTATTGACGTCCCTGGCATGTGTATATTTCTCTATGGTCACCAGTTCCAGCTTATCATCAATCCCTTTACCGGTTCTTGATTTCAGTTCATTCACTACCTGGTCGTAATAAAAAACGCTGTCGGCAAGCCCCAGAGCCACCACTTCAGCAGCTTTTCTAAACATAAGGGTATCGGCTATTTTATTAAGGTTTTCAGCAGCTATTCCCCGGGACTCTGAGATTTTTCCGACCACATGGTTCCACATTCCGTTTACCATAGTAGTAATCTGTTCACGGTTTTCCGGGCTCATTTTATCGAGCATAAAAGGCTCTACCGCACTTTTGAATTTTCCATGACGGATAATCTGCATATCCACATCAAGCTTTTCAATCAGTCCTTTAAAGAACATCAGTTCAGCCGATAAGCCCTTAAATTCAATCAATCCTTCAGGTGGCAGATAGATTTTATCGGCAGAGGATGCCAGATAATACGCACCTTGAGAATAGGTTTCCCCATAAGCCAATACAAATTTACCTGACTTTTTAAACTCCAGAATTTCATTACGGATTTCGTCGATAGTAGCCAGACCGGCATCTACAGAGGAAAGATTCAGGTATATCCCTTTTATCTTTTCGTCCTTTGCTGCCTTTTGAATATTTTTCAGAATATCGTTTAATCCAAGTGAGTTTAAAGATTCAAAGGAAAACGGATCCATTGTGGCAAATGGATTAGAGGTAGTACGGTCAAGAATGGGATAATTCAGCTTCATGACCAGTATGGAATTGTCATTAACTTTTGTTTCCTGAGGCTCCATAATGGTGGCCAGTGAGGCGACAATACCGATAAAAAGGAAGAACAGGAATAATCCTGCAATGATAGTCCCTAAGAGGGAAGCAAACATAAATTTGAAAAACTGCTTCATATCCGGAATTTTAGGATTTTATTTTATGCAATATTATAAAATAAAGCTTTAAATTATTAGGTTTGCACCCTTAAAATTGAAATAAGTATCTCATAATTTTGAGTTAATGTCACTGAACTCTGCTTATTTATTACTGGGTAGCAATCTGGGAAATTCTATTGCCATATTAAATGAAGTTACCCGGGTTTTGGATGAAAAAGCAGGCAAACTGATTACAAAATCTGATATTGTTGTATCAGAATCCTGGGGTTATATATCCGAAAACAAGTATTATAACCAGGCTTTACACCTTCAAACAAAACTTTCAGCTTCCGGCTTACTGGATTTGATTATGAAAATAGAGGATCAAACCGGCCGGATCAGAAATACGGAGCAGTATGCTGACAGGGTGATCGACATTGATATTCTTTTTTACAATCACAACATCATTTCTCTGGAAAACCTGACCATTCCGCATCCATTACTTCATTTACGCAGATTTGTTCTGTTTCCTCTTAACCAGATTGCACCAGGTTATGTGCATCCTTCATTGCACAAAACCGTTTATGAGTTGCTTGAGAATTGTATTGATCCCTTAAAAGTTGAATTGTTGCATGATACCATATAATTTCATGGCTATTGAAGGAAACATTGGAGCCGGTAAAACTTCTCTCGCTACCATGATATCAGAAAAGTTCAATGCCCGGCTGATCCTTGAGCAGTTCGAGGATAATTCATTTCTTCCCAAGTTTTATAAAGATCCTGAAAGATATGCCTTTCCGCTGGAATTGTCATTTCTGGCTGATCGCTTTCAGCAACTGAAAAAACACCTTCACAGCCATGACCTGTTTTCATCTTTTACCGTTGCTGATTACTTCATCAACAAATCACTGATCTTTGCCCGAAAAACATTATCACCTGATGAGTTTGCCCTGTATCAGAAACTATTCAGCATCATGAGTCTGACACTTCCCAGACCTGATTTGCTGGTGTACCTGTATATGAACCTTACCCGTCTACGTGATAATATTGTCAGCAGGGGTCGCCCATATGAACAGTCAATAACGGAAGAGTACCTGGAAAAAATCCAGAACAGCTATCTGGATTTTATAAGGGAGCAGCCCAATCTAAGGGTGATTATCATCGACACCAACAAAGTTGATTTTGTTCACAATTCACTTGATTTTGAACTGTTACTGGAAATTATTTCATCCAATTACGATGTGGGAGTTCACCGGATCAGAGCCAAGTAGAAACCAATGAGCAATGAGCAATTAATAATGAGTAATTGGTTATTGCTAATTCCTCATTGCCAATTAATAAAAAAGGCCGCCTGTTCGGGCAGCCTTTTTTAATATAGGTTTGTTAAGAATTACTGAACCAGTTTCTTAAACTGTTCATCGTTGAAATAGTTGATGAATTCTCTGTCATCTCTGGCTTCAGCTTTGTATTTGCCATTGGCTTTTATAGCTTTGTCGAGGTTATCGATCATGAGTTGAGCATTATTTGTACGGGCTCCTACAATAGCCAGAAGGTAATAGGTGGCGGCTGTTTTGGGTGCACATTCAAGCGTTCTGCCGGCGGCCTGAGCATTTCCGGAAAGCAATTGTGCCAATCCAAGATTGTAATCACAATTCTTGGCTTTCATGAAATCAATGGTTTGGTTGTACTTTCCTTTGGGAATTGAGATTACTGCGAGGTTATAGTTCTGATCAACACCCAAATTCTTTGATTTATTGAACAGCGTTTCAGCTTCAGTATAGCTCTTGTTCAAGGCTTTTACAACACCCTGGTTGTTTAAAACGATTCCGTTATTTCCTTCAAGTTTGGAGGCTTTTTCAATCAGGTTTTCGGCTTTGCGTACATCTCCCATTTTCATGGCAATGAAAGCTGCATTGTTGAAACCTCTCCAATCGTTTTTATAAACCGTTGAAGCACTTTCGTAAATTTTGAGCTGTGTATTCAGGTTATTGGTCAGCGTACCGGCATACAGCAGTTCAGAAACAGAGAGTGAATCGGGATATGTGGTGGCTAACTTCGAAATTTGTTCATCAGTCCTGCGGGGTTCATAGCAACTGATTTCAATAATTGAACGGCGCAGGGGAGGAAGCAATTCCTTTTCAAGTTCCGGATAGATCAGAATCATATTTCTGATTTCTTCTTCCTGTTTTTTAGGATCGGAGAAATTTACCACATTCATAATGGCACTTTTGTCCTTCACATTAGAGGCTTGTACGAGCTTTTTGAAACCGTTCCAGTCAGGGCCATGACCCGTTAACCGGACGTTGAGATCTTTGGAAGGATCGTATTTGGATTTTGGATCTTTGGCTTTTGCCATTTTTTTAACTTCGTCGAAAAGCAGCGTACGGGCCGTCTTTCCCCGATTTTCAGATAATCCGGTATTTCTGGTCTCTTCACCTTCCGGTGATGCCCAGCCATCAATGGTGATGTCTTTAATCTGCCAGCCTTTGGCATAGAAATCTTTCAATTTGGCCAGCTGGGCATCAGCATTGTTTACTTTATTCTGCGGCTGTTTCCAGTCAAGATTGAATTTATCCTTGGCAAAATAAATTCCGGCACTTTCTTTAACAATAACTTCTTTTTGATAGTCATGTTCAACAATTATCATTTCACCCAATGAAAATCTGTTTTTTGGATCATTGTTGTTTAACATCCTGTTAGTTTCAAGTGATTTCAACAAATCACTCCCAAAACTTGATTTTTCAACCGGGTTACCATTATCGTCAATTTTCCAGCGGAATTCATTCAGGCTTTCAGCGGTTTCAACCCGTGTAGAGGTAGCAATGATACCGTCAGCCAGTTTGGTTGACCCGATGGTGATCATATTTTGCAGATCTTCGGGACTGTTGATGGTACGTTGGGTTTTGGATTTGTAACCGGCCGGAGTTACTTTAAGTTCAGCAACCTTGAGTTTGGGTTCAAAAGCAAATTTTTGTGAGTAGGTAACTGTGCCGCCTTCCTTGAATTTAATCTGCTGGCCTTCACCTTTAACTTTTTCACCTCTTAACTGAACTGCCGGCATATCAATTTTTCCACCCGGGTATTCCAATACAGGTGCAAAATACACATTGGCTTTACGATGGAAATATTTCGGCGGAATGGTGGCTTTTACCTCATAAGTTACTTCTCCGCCATGGGCTTCCAGCACTTTGGGAGTTACCTGGTACTTCACCTCGGGATAATTCTTTATCATCTTCTTCGACCAGCTGCAGCCTGTCATTACCAGAGCTGATACCAGAATAATCAGGATAAACTGAAAGTTTAAGATTCTCTTCATCTTGTTAAAATTTGGATTATAATTATAGTATTCTATCAAATTTTCTGCAAAAATATAATTTTTAACAAAATATAAATAAAAAGGTTCGTTTAATTTAAACAAAAATGTGAATTTTTAAAATATTAAATTTCAATGTATTAACACAATAAAAGGATAAATTGAACTTTTCAGGCCCGGGGTGATGGCCAGTTTGTGAAAAGATGAGACTATTTTCAATCTGCCTGCAAACCGTTAAATCCAAAAGTAAAGTTTGCAGTCATCTGTTTACTGATCTCCCAGATGCAAATCCCGGCACAGACCGAGACATTGATGGAATGCTTGGTTCCGAACTGCGGTATTTCAATGAACTGATCAATCATGTCTAACACCTGATCACTGATGCCATTTACCTCATTTCCAAGTACAAGAGCGCTCTTCCGGAGGTTAAAACGGGTATTGTGAAGGCTTATACTCCCGGTAGTCTGCTCAGCTCCATAAATATAATACCCTGAATCTTGAAGATATTTAAGGGACTCCGCGGTATCGGCAAAGTACTTCCAGGTTACAGAATCGGTGGCACCCAGGGCAGTTTTGTGCATTTCGGCAGAAGGGGGACAGGCCGTTATTCCGCACAGATGAATTTCCTGAACCCGGAAAGCGTCCGCTGTACGGAAAACCGAACCGATATTGTTCTGACTTCTGACATTGTCTAACACTATAATCAGGGGCAGCTTGGGTACTTCCAGATATTGTGCAGTACTGAGCCGTCCAAGCTCATTCAGACTGAGTTTTTTCATATTTCTGGATTTCGGTTTTGAGGCAAAAATAACGTATTCGGTTATTGCTTCCAGCAGAGGGGTCATCGTTTTCTGAATTTTCAAAAAACGCAGCAGACTATCAACTTTCAGATTATATTTGCCAGGTTAAGTATGAAAGTGAAAACCGATAAATCCATAGTTGAAACCCCCTTAATGAAGCAGTATAATGCCATTAAGTCGAAATATCCTGATGCATTGCTTTTATTCAGGGTAGGTGATTTTTATGAAACATTCGGTGAAGATGCCATAAAGGCTTCCGGCATCCTGGGCATTGTGCTTACCCGAAGAGCCAACGGAGCGGCCTCTTATGTTGAACTGGCCGGTTTTCCACACCATTCCCTGGATACCTATTTACCCAAACTGGTTAAAGCAGGTTACCGGGTTGCCATATGCGATCAGCTTGAAGACCCGAAATTAACGAAAACCATAGTTAAAAGAGGAGTTACCGAATTGGTGACCCCCGGTGTATCCTACAATGACAAGGTGCTTGATGTGAAGCAAAACAATTTTGTGGCAGGCTGTCATTATGATCCGAAACTGAGCGGAATTGCCTTTCTGGATATATCCACCGGCGAATTTTACCTTTCACAGGGTTCAACCGATTATATCGATAAACTTATCCAAAGTTACAAGCCCAACGAAGTGATTGTGCAGAAAAGCAAGAAACGTGATTTTATCAACACATTTGGTGATAAACTGTACATCAGCACTTTTGAGGACTGGGTTTTTACCTATGACTTTGGTTTCGAGACGCTTACCAGGCATTTCAGCACCACATCCCTAAAAGGATTCGGGGTTGAAAACCTCCAGGCAGGGATTATAGCCGCAGGATCGATTCTGCATTATCTGGCCGATACGCATCATGATAAAGTAGGTCATATTTCAAAGGTATCCCGGATAGAGGAAGAAAATCATGTTTGGCTGGACCGTTTTACCATTCGAAATCTCGAATTGGTACAGTCACCCCATGAAAATGCCCTTACTCTGCTCGATATCCTCGATCACAGTATCACCCCCATGGGTTCCAGAACCCTGAGGAAATGGATCATGCTTCCCCTTAAAAACCGGCATCCCATTGAGGAAAGGCTGGATGCTGTAGGTTATTTTATTTCTGAAAAAGCGAAAGCAGATGAATGCCGGAGCCAGCTTAAACTGACCGGGGATATTGAGCGGTTAATCAGTAAAGTGGCAGTTGGAAGGATCAATCCGAGAGAAATGCTGCAAATTGCCAGGGCGCTTCATTCCATTGAAAATATTAAAGATTCCCTGAAGCATTCAACCCTGGATTCCCTGAAAAAAATAGCTGATCAGCTTAACCCGTGTTTGCTTATCCGGGAACAGATAGAGAAAGAAATCAGCCAGGATCCCCCTGTAGCCATCCATAAAGGGATGGTAATTGCGGCAGGTATTTCTGACGAATTGGATGAACTCCGGCAAATAGCCTACTCCGGAAAAGATTACCTGGCCAGAATTCAACAGGAGGAAATTCTCAGAACCGGTATCTCATCGCTGAAAATCGGATTTAATAACGTGTTTGGTTATTACCTTGAAGTTACCAATGCCCATAAGGATAAAGTTCCTGCGGATTGGATCCGGAAGCAAACCCTGGTAAATGCTGAGCGATATATAACGGAAGAGCTGAAGGAATACGAACAAAAAATTCTGACTGCCGAAGAACGGATTGGAGAATTGGAGGCAAGACTATTCAACGACCTGATTATCAGCGTTTATGACTATATCAAGCCGATACAGCTCAATGCACAGCTTATAGCCCGCATCGACTGCCTGCTGTCTTTTGCCTGGATTTCAGAACGAAATCACTATGTAAAACCTGAACTTGATGATTTGTACATACTGGATATCAAACAAGGCCGGCACCCTGTAATTGAAACCCAGATGCCACCCGGAGAGCCATATATTGCCAACGATGTGTACCTCGATCCAGCCACCCAGCAAATCATCATTCTTACCGGACCGAACATGTCGGGAAAATCAGCCTTGCTCCGACAAACTGCGCTGATCGTACTGATTGCCCAAACGGGGTGTTTTGTGCCGGCTGAATCAGCAAGGATCGGTATTGTTGACAAGATTTTCACCCGTGTAGGTGCTTCAGACAATATTTCCTTCGGCGAATCGACCTTTATGGTGGAAATGAACGAAACAGCCAGCATTCTCAATAATATTTCCAACCGGAGCCTGATCCTGCTGGATGAAATTGGCAGAGGTACCAGCACGTACGACGGCATTTCCATTGCCTGGGCCATAGCTGAATACCTGCATAACCACCCGGTTTACCGGGCTAAAGTATTATTTGCCACCCATTATCATGAGCTTAATGAAATGACGGATACCATGCCCCGTATAAAAAATTTCCATATTTCGGTTAAAGAAATCGGAAACCGGGTAATTTTTATGAGAAAAATGGTGTCTGGCGGTACTGAGCACAGTTTCGGCATCCATGTGGCAAAAATGGCAGGCATGCCTCCCCAGGTGCTCGAACGGGCAACGGATATGCTGAAAATTCTGGAAAAATCACACAGCTCCAACGAACTCAACAAGAATATCAAAGACAAAAGACCAAAACAGGATGGCTACCAGCTCAGCTTTATCCAGCTTGATGACCCCTTACTGCTACAGATTAAGGAAGATATCCTGAACATCGATATCAACACCCTGACCCCCATTGAGGCACTGATGAAACTGAATGAGATCAAGAGACTGATTGGGAAGTGAATGGTGAATGGTGACTGGTGGCTGGTGATTGGTGGCTGGTGATTGGTGATTGGTCTGGTTATAGATTATAGAATATAGGTTGAAATACAAGTCGTTAGTGTTGTAAAATGATAATATGGAAGTGAGTTGTGTATCTTTTGTGATTTACGGGTCTCCATTTATTTTCCTTGGGTGAACCTCTTATTGCAAAATGTTTCCTGTAAAGGCACTGATTTTTTTCAAAATTTCTTCTCAAAATTTTTTTTGTTCAAAAAATATATATATTTGCACCCCGATTTGCGGAAGTAGCTCAGTTGGTAGAGCATAACCTTGCCAAGGTTAGGGTCGCGGGTCCGAGTCCCGTCTTCCGCTCCAGGGTCCCGATATATCGGGATTCTTTTTTTGAAATAGTGCCCAGGTGGTGGAATTGGTAGACACGAAGGACTTAAAATCCTTTGGCCTGCAACGGCCGTGGGGGTTCAAGTCCCCCCCCGGGTACAACAACATAAGCCAGGTAATTTGCCTGGCTTTTCTATTGGGGGGAGGAGAAGAGCCTGTAATTCAGAAATTCTATAAAGTTTAAGATCCCATTTCTTGCATGTTTGAAAACAAATTATCTTAGATTTTACCTGAAGTAATACATATTTTTGGTATTTTTAACGACGGAATCCAAATATTGATTGCTCATGAAATCACTCTTAAGGTTCAGCCTCCTGTTAATAGGATCAGGAAGTTGTTATATACTAAATGCTCAGGTTCCTCAGTCTTTCACATACCAGGCGATTGCAAGGGATATGAATGACCATCCACTGGAAAATCAGGTCATAGAATTGAGGGTTTCTATACTGGCCGGTGGTCCCGATGGAGAGGCAGTATACAGTGAACTACATGAAACCTCAACCAATCAGTGGGGGCTGTTTACCCTTGAAGTAGGAAATCCAACAACTGTACTTTCCGGTATATTTCATAGTATAAACTGGGCAATGGGCGTTTATTTCCTGAAATTGGAGATTGACCCCGCCGGAGGAATGAGTTTTCAGTTAATGGGGATTAGTCAGCTTCTGACTGTTCCATATGCCTTATACGCTGATAAGGTGCGAGACAACGATGACGCCGATGCTGATCCCTCCAATGAATTGCAAACAATTACCCGGAATAATAATGAAGTAACGTTGTCACAGGGTGGAGGCTCTGTAAATACCGGCGTTCCAAGTTATACCCAAAATGAAATTGATACATTGACCCCTTATAACGGGTTGACGGTACACAATGCTACCACAAACTGTCTGAATTACTATTTTATGAACAACTGGTATGAGACATGCGGAAATTGCACACCTCAGCCCACTCAGCCAAATGCTGGCTCAGATACAAATGTTCAAGGCAATTCAATTGTGCTATCTGCCAATAGCCCGGATTGCGGTACCGGAGTCTGGACAATTATTTCAGGTGAAGGAGGTATTATTGAAACTCCTGATGATCCATACTCGTCATTCACAGGTGTTACAGGGACAAGTTATATACTCACATGGACAATAAGTACCTCATGTAAAAGTCTTACTGATTCTGTAATTATTTACTTTTCAGATTGCAGTCCATATTTTGTTGATGAAAGAGACGGGCAGGTATATCCGGCAGTGTTAATTGGTGAGCAATGCTGGATGGCGAAAAACCTGAATATCGGGACAGTAATCAATGGAAACAGCCCCCAGACCAACAATGCAATAATTGAGAAATACTGTTACAATAATACCCCACAGCAATGCACTGTATATGGCGGCTTATACCAATGGAATGAAATGATGAACTATAACTACAATCAAAGTATTCAGGGAATCTGTTTCAATGGATGGCACATCCCAACAACTGGTGAATTAAGTACACTTTTAGATAATTTAGGAGGTGTTGGGGTTGCCGGTGGCAAAATGAAAAGCCAGGGTACAAATTACTGGTATCCTCCCAACGAGGGTGCTGACAATTCAAGCGGTTTTTCTGCCCTTCCTGGTGGCATCAAATCAGGGTCAACATTTCTTGACCTTGGCTATAAAGCTATATTCTGGCTGTTCAACTTTGATGAAACCGATGCCAGCAACTTTTCATTAAGCACTTATTATACCTTTGTATCCTTATCCTCATCGCTCAAAACACATGGATGCTCGGTAAGATGTATAAAGAATTAATCCCGCAACATGACCTATGACTTTACTGGTGAGATTTCAAACTAACCTTTTATGGTTACAATTAAATCAGGGTTATACTAATCTTTGATTCTTATTTGTGACAACCCTATGATTGCTGGCGGAACACATCGAGGCACTTTTTAATCTTTCCTAATTCAACAACCAGATTATTATATTTTTCACTTTCCGACTTTATCAAATGATGAATCAACTGACCAAAAGACTCTGTCCGGAATTCTTTCCTACCTGACAAATTCAGGCTCTGAAAATACATCAGCGAATCGTAGACATCGTGCCACAAGCCCATTGTATCCTGGAAATCATGGATTTTTTCGTACAAAGCCGGATCCATCACAGGCTCCGCCCGGCATTTGTTCATCCAGGAAGTGATGTAGTCCAGCTCTTTAAAAATCTTTCGCATTTCATGAATATAATGGGGATTCATTATATGATTATCGGATAAAAACAGTATTTCATTCACCAATAAACCAATATATCCGGTTATATCCTGAAAATCAAACTGTTGCCCAAGCATTCTTCTGATCTTTCTCCTTCCTTTCAAAAAATCGTAGATATCAGCCTTTTCAATCAAATTCCTGAAATCCTTCAGAATCTTCTGTTCTTCAAATTTCAGGGACTCTTTATGCAAATCGAAACTGATGTTCATGTTCATTTCAGCCAGTTCCAGGTTTTCCTGATAAATATGATTGGTCCTGAGAACCCCGGCACTTAAAAAAATCCTTTTAAAAGGTTTGTAATTCTTTTCGTAACTAAAGCCTGTAAACATCCTGTCCATCATTTTATAAAAAGTGCGAATTTTTTTGATGGATACCCGGATATCATGAATCAACCCAACATCCGTTGTTTCGGTAAGTTTAAAAAATAACCTGATATAATTGGTATCGAGGTTTACATAACGGGTGTATAAACAGTTGTTTATATCTGTTGCTTCCATTTCAGGATACTCAGTATAAATTTCTAAATTTTTGTAAATTTAGGAATTACATTGATTTTGCGCGTTAATTTAAAGTTAACTTTGATAAAAAATTGGTTTGTTGAGGATTTTTTCCATTTTTGTATCGAATTGAAAAAAGAAGGCATGAAAAGAAATATCTGGGTATATAATTGCACAATATTGCTATGGCTGGCATTATCATTCGCCTCTGAAACATTGGTGGCTGCAGAAGAGAACAAATCCACCATTGCCAAGGAAAAAACCCTTAGTGAAAAAATCAATGAGGCTTTCACGCCCATCGTTGATGATATTTCAAAGGTGCTTTTCTGGGATCCGTTTGCCGCCACGGGAATTTATGATCCGATTGTTCACGATGATAATGGAAAACCGGTGACCGACAAACAGGGAAATATCAAAAGGATCCGGGTGCCATTAGTGGTAGTCTGGCTGATTTTCGGAGCTGCCTTTTTTACCTTTTTTATGGGATTTGTAAATGTGAGGAGGTTTTGGCTGGCTATTAAGATTACCCGGGGTGATTTTGCCAATAAAAAGCATACGGGAGAAGTATCTCATTTCCAGGCATTGGCAACCGCATTATCAGCCACTGTGGGTATGGGAAATATTGCCGGAGTGGCCATTGCCATTTCAATTGGAGGTCCCGGAGCCACTTTTTGGATGGTGCTGGCAGGTTTGCTCGGGATGTCGTCGAAATTTGTGGAATGTACCCTCGGTGTAAAATACCGCAAAGTGGATAAAAACGGGGTAGTATCAGGTGGCCCGATGTATTATCTGGCCAAAGGACTTGAAAAGAGAAAAATGAAATATCTGGGTAAAATCCTGGCTTTTGTATTTGCCATCATGGTAATTGGCGGATCTATTGGCGGGGGTAATATGTTTCAGGCTAATCAGACTTTCTCCCAGTTAACCTATCTTGTTCCCGGATTATCGGATTACGGAGCTGAATTTGGCATTTTCATGGCATTCCTGGTAGGAATCGTAATTATCGGAGGAATCAAAAGCATAGCCCGGGTTACCGATAAACTGGTTCCCTTAATGGCAATATTGTATGTAGGAGCAGCACTGATCATCATTTTTTCAAATATCACCAGAGTTCACGAAGCTTTCTACCTTATTTTTAACGGTGCTTTTTCCCCTGAAGCCATCAAAGGTGGTTTTGTCGGAGTCATGATAACCGGTTTCCAAAGGGCCGCTTTTTCCAATGAAGCCGGTGTAGGTTCGGCTGCCATTGCCCACTCTGCAGTAAAAACCGAGGAACCCATCACTGAAGGGCTGGTTTCCCTGCTTGAACCCTTTATTGATACCGTGGTAATATGCACGATGACAGCACTGGTTTTGATATTTACCGGTTTCTATAACAACCCTGCTGAATTACAGGGATCCCAGCTCACCTCTGCAGCCTTTGAAAGCGTCATCCCCTGGTTTCCATTTGTGCTGATGATCGCCATTTTCCTTTTTGCTTATTCTACCATGATTTCATGGTCGTACTACGGATTGAAAGGCTTCGACTTTCTCTTTGGAAAATATTTTGAGAAACTAACCGGTAACCGGAAATGGGGAGAAAAAACCTACCAGATGTTTTTCCTGATTTGCGTCGTGATCGGAGCAGCCTCATCGTTGGGGTCGGTCATGGATTTCTCCGATATGATGATCCTGAGCTGCGCATTTCCCAACATGCTCGGACTTCTGATCATGTCAGGGGAAGTCAGAAAGGACTTAAAAGCATTTATAGAAAAAGTTAAATCGGGCGAATTCCCAAAAAAATAAAAACCAGTCTTTTTTTTACTGATAAACAACCACTCATCATGTTACGAAAGTTTAAGCAATGGTTCATTGAAAGTTTTGAATTCAACCGGCAGCAGTTAAGAGGAATGATGGTGCTGACCACGTTTATAATAGGCGGCCTTATAATCAGGCATATAATTCCTCACCGGAAGCCTTTTGAAAACAGGGATATAAACATTTATACCGCAAAAATTGAAGAGTTCCATAATAACCTGAGGCAGCACGAACCGGAAAAGGTTCAGCAGGGGGACTTGTTTTACTTTGACCCCAATAATTTACCGGATGAGGACTGGCAGCGGTTAGGCTTATCGGAACGCCAGATTGCCGTTATTAAGCGCTATGAGGCGAAAGGTGGAAAATTTTATTCAGGGAATGACCTGAAGAAAATGTATTGTATTCCGTCAAATCAGTATGACCAACTGGAACCCTTTATAAAAATCGATAACCGTGAGTACCGTCCATCCGTTTCCATACCAACGGAGGAACCTTCCGGCAAAATCAATCCTTTTCCATTCAATCCTGATAGGTTGCCCAGAGAGCAATGGCTTAAACTGGGTTTGTCAGAAAAACAAGTGGATGTAATCCTTAAATATGAATCAAAAGGAGGCAAATTCAGAAGGAAAGAAGATTTGAAAAAGATGTATGTGATCAGTGAGCAGGAATATAAAATCCTGGAGCCATTTATTGAAATCCCGGCTGATTCATCTTCAACCGGTACTAAAAAGCCAGATCAGGAATATGCGGAGATAATCCCGGTAAAAGAATCAGTGGAAATCAATACAGCCGATTCTGTTGTTTGGATTATGCTGCCCGGTATCGGGCCATCCATTGCTTCACGGATCATCAAATACCGGGAAAAACTCGGAGGATTTTATTCTGCAGATCAACTGATTGAAGTGTATGGAATGGACTCCGTCAGACTCAACCGGATAAAACCTTATCTTGCAGTTGATGAGAAAAGGATCCGGAAAATCAGGATCAATGCTGTTGAATTCAAGGAACTGATGAAGCATCCCTATTTCAACTATGCCACTACCAAGGCAATATTTGAACAAAAAAACAAAAAAGGTTTTATCTCCGGTATCGGGGAATTAAAAACGATACCTTTAATGCATCATGACTTATTTAACAAAATAACGCCCTATATTACAACAGACTAACCCGATCATGATCAGGCAAACGATCAAATCTCTTCTTTTGCAGACATTGTTCTGGCTTTTGTTTTTTGCATCTGCCCGATTAATCTTTATCCTTTATAACCTTCCGCGGTTTCAGGCTGACAAGGCCTCTTTTGGTGAAATTCTGGCCGTCTTTTACCATGCTTTTCACCTCGACCTGGCTACTGCCTGTTATTTTCTTTTTCTTCCTTTCCTGATACTGATTGTTCAAACCCTGTGGCCGGCAAAAATTCTCAACATCGCAAACCAGTTGTATAACGGCCTGATGATTACCTTGTATTCCCTGATCACAGCCGGTGAATTGGGAATATACCCTGAATGGAAAACCAAACTGTCATACAAAGCATTAAAATATCTGCAACACCCGGCGGAAATCTACAATTCAAGTGCGACCCAGTCTTTTTTTCTGCTGGTAATCATTCTGCTGATTCTCATTGTTTTAGGCTATTGGATATTCAGAAAGTTCTTTTACGTGAAAATGATACCTGTAAAAAGAAATTACTGGTTTACCCTGATATTCCTTTTGGTCACTCCATTACTGTTGATCCTAGGAGCAAGAGGAGGAATGCAGCCCATCCCGATCAATCAGAGCGAGTCCTATTTCTCCGGGAAAAACATTCTTAACCTTACAGCAACCAACAACGCCTTTAACTTATATATCAGCATTTTCGAGAACAAAAAGAATCTGGGCATCAACCCGTTTATCCGTTATAACATGGAGGAAGCCAGAGCCAGGGTCGATTCCATTTACAAGGTTCCTGTCGATACGTCCTGGATGGTTTTAAAATCCCCTCGGCCGAACATCATACTGATCATACTCGAGAGCTGGTCGGCTGATCTCATTGAGTCACTGGGCGGAGTACCGGGGATCACACCTGAGTTCAGACTAATGGAAAAGGAAGGTATGTTGTTCACAAATATCTATGCCGACGGGGAACGGTCAGAACAAGCCATGGCAAGCATTCTGAGCGGTTTCCCTGCCCATCCGGTTTCTTCCGTAACCGTTCAGCCCGACAAATTCGTGAATATCCCAACCCTTACCCAAACCCTCGAATCCTGCGGTTATTCTACTTCGTTTTTCTTTGGCGGACAACTGATTTATGGCAATATTAAAGGATTTATCTACAACAATGGTTTCGATAAAATCAGGGAGATATACGATTTTGATGCTGAAATTCCAAAAGGCAAATTAGGGGTTCATGATGAATTCGTTCTGCAAAGGCAACTTCAGGAGCTGAATCATGAAAAACAACCCTTTTTCTCAGCCCTGTTCACCTTAAGCACCCATTCTCCTTTTGATCAACCCATACAACATGGACTGAACTGGGATTTGCCGGAAAAAGATTATGTTAACGCAGCCTGGTATACGGATCATTGCCTGGGGAATTATTTCAGGGCCGCAAAAAAACAACCCTGGTACGATAATACACTGTTTATCCTGGTAGCCGATCACAGCCATAATTCATACTATAACTGGCCCTCATTTTCACCAAATTATTTCCGGATCCCTCTGCTATGGACCGGAGGGGCCATTAAGGACGAATACAGGGGTGTCAAAATAACTCATTTGGGTAATCAATCAGGGATTATCGCAACTCTCTTACCTCAGTTAGCAATTAAAAATGAGCGGTTTACCTGGAGCAGGAACCTTTTGAATCCATACACGCCCGAATTTGCTTTCTTCTCTCTTGATGAAGGTTTCGGATACTTCCGGTACCCGGGTTACATCGTTTATCATACCGGACTTGACCGTTATCATGAGATTAATCTGCCGGCTGAACTGGAGGAATCATTCAGAAAAGAGGGATTCTCCATTTTACAGGTGCTGTTTCAGGACTACATGGACCTTTAAAAAGATTTATGATTTACGATTTATGATTTACGATTTACGATTTATGATTTACGATTTACGATTTATGATTTACGATTGACGATTGACGATTGACGATTGGAAGGGGACGACATCCCTGATTTTCAGGCATTATTAAGTTTCACCATTTATGTCAGGGATGTCGTCCCTGTATGTTACCCTTTAAGATGTGGAAAAATGGATACACGAACCCCCGTCACGAGATTAAATACACATTAAAATCCTGACGGGGGTTGGCAGTTATTCGAATGTTAACAGTCCGAATGAAGCGCGATGAAAATTACCGGGCGCTGTAGAAACAGTTTTTGGGGGAGAATATCTTCTCTTCTTTTTTCAACTGTTTGATGGCTTTATCCACCTCTGGTCTTTCAACGCCTAATTTTTCTGCAATTTCGGCAACTTTCATGGGCTGAACTGCCGCTTTCAGCATTTCATGTACTTTATTTACAGTTTCCATATTGATGAGTAATTGGTAATTAGTGTTTTAGATTTCGGTATTAGGTCTAATCGAGTAAGTGTACTACAAGCCCGCTTCTGAGTTTTGGTTCAAACCAGGTAGTTTTTGGGGGCATGATATTACCGGAATCGGCAATGTCAATCAATTGTTTCATGGATACCGGATACAAGGCAAATGCTGCCCTCATTTCACCAGAATCAACTCTTTTTACGAGCTCTCCCAGCCCGCGGATACCGCCGACAAAATCGATCCGTTTAGAAGTTCTGAGATCTTTAATGTCAAGAATCTGATCGAGAACCAGGGTTGACAAAATCGTAACATCAAGTACTCCGATCGGGTCAGCATCATCAAAGGTGCCTTCCTTAGCCGTAAGAGAATACCAGGTTTTATCTATATACAGGCTGAAATTATGTAAGCAGCAGGGTTTATAGATTCCGGAACCTTTTTCTTCAACATAAAAATGATCGGTCAACTTTACCAGGAATTCTTCTTTTGATAAATTATTTAGATCTGTTACAACCCGGTTGTAATCAATGATGGTAAGCTGATTATCCGGAAAATGAACGGCCAGAAAATAGTTATACTCTTCGGTTCCGTTATGGTGTGGATTCAATTTGCGTTTTTCATTTCCAACCAGAGCAGCAGCAGCGGTGCGGTGATGCCCGTCGGCCACATAGGTTGAAGGAATTTCACGAAAAACCCCTATAAGTCTATGAATAACAGCATCATCGCTTATTGTCCAGAAATGGTGTCCAACTCCATCTGCAGCTGTGAAATCGTATTCCGGAGCATTTTCCTTTACCCATTTGTTGATGATTTCATCCACCTCAGCATGAGCCGGGTAACTGAAAAAAACAGGTTCCATATTGGCATTGGTTATCCGTACGTGTTTCATACGGTCTTCTTCCTTGTCTTTCCTTGTTAATTCGTGCTTCTTTATCACATTGTTGAGGTAATCTTCAACCGAGGCACAGGCTACCAGACCGTACTGGGTTTTCCCGTTCATGGTCTGGGCATAAACATACAGACAATCCTCCTTATCCGGAACCAGGTAACCTGCATTACGGAAATGGTCAAAATTTTCCTTTGCTTTACGGTAAACGGGTTCGGAATGAATATCCAAATCTTCGGGAAGGTCTATTTCGGGTTTGATAATGTGTAAAAGTGAGTAGGGATTACCCCGGGCTTCTGTACGAGCCTCATCTGAATTGAGAACATCATAGGGCCTTGAGGCCAGCATGGATGCAATTTCCTTTGGGGGTCTTAATCCCTTGAAAGCTTTAATTTGAGCCATAAATAAAATATAGTTTAATATTCAACAATAAAAGATTCTAATCATCATCAGTCATTTTATTAATTGAATTGGCCATGGCGCCCAGCATCCTAGTAAGCTCCATCAGCTGCTGAATTCCAGCAGCTTTCTGAATATCCGGGATATAACCGGTTTTCTCGGCAATATCCAGGTAAACTACACATTCGCGTAGCGAGGTCCTGGCCATCTTCAGGTAATAAATAAACTGCTGTTTGTTTCGTGCCGAGCCTTCAGCAAGATACAGGGCAATGTTATTCCCTGACTCCAGCAATTTCTTTCCCAGCCAGTTTTGTTCACGTCCTGGAAAACTTTCCATTACGTTGTTGATCCATTCTATAAAATCGATTGTTTTTCCATAAACCCTGAGATCCTGAAATCTGAAAAACGACACCTGTTTTTCAGAAGTTACATATTCATTGACTTCCATAAAAAATGCTGCTAATAAATTTGTTCTAAATATCCATAAATGACGTTATTTGTTTACCTGGAAGGTGCGATCATTCCTTTCAAAAAAACCGACAATCTGATTGGCTGATGCAAGCCCTGCATTGATATTGGCTTCAGCGGTTTCGGCGCCCTGCTTTTTCGGAGTAGCATAATACCTGTCGGGATACAGCGCCAAAAGTTCGGAATGACATTCGGGAGCAATATCCGAAACATATTTGAAATCGGGTCGTTCTGCAAATATTCTTTTCAGCGAGTCTTCACAAACTACCTCTTTTCTTGCAGTATTCACCAACGTCGCACCTTTGGGCATTTTTGCCAGCAGATCAAAATTGATGGATTTTTTGGTCTTTTCATTGGCAGGAATATGGAGTGAAATATACTGGCAGGTTGCATAGAGTTCCTCAACTGAATTTAAAACAACCACTCCGTCTTTTTCAATGACATCTGCCTTAACGAAAGGATCGAAGGCAAACACTTCCATTCCGAACCCTTTAGCTATTACTGCTACCAGTTTACCTACGTTTCCGTATGCATGAATTCCCAGTTTCTTCCCTTTGAGTTCAGTTCCTGATATACCTTTAAATTGTCCTCTTGCCATAAACACCATCATTCCCAGTGCGAGTTCGGCAACTGCATTGGAGTTTTGTCCGGGTGTATTCATGGCAACTATCCCTTTATCGGTGGCTGCAGCCAGGTCGATATTATCATATCCAGCCCCGGCTCTGACAATAATTTTAAGATTCCTGCCAGCGTTGATGACCTCTTTTGTGGCTTTATCAGACCGGATGATCAAAGCATCCACGTCAGCAACGGCCTTCAGCAGGTCGGCCTGATCTGTATATTTCTCAAGCAATACCAGTTCATAACCGGCTGCATCGGTAATTTTTCGGATCCCGTCAACTGCAACCTTAGCAAAAGGTTTCTCGGTGGCTACCAATACTTTTTTCATAATTTCTGAATTTAGAATTATCCTTTAATTTTTTCAAATTCCTGCATACTTTCTACAAGATATTTCACACTATCCATGGGTAAAGCGTTGTAGAGGGATGCTCTGAATCCACCCACCGAACGGTGACCTTTCAGACCAATCATTCCTTTGGTTTTGGCAAAATCCAGAAAATCGGCTTCAAGAGCAGAATAAGCATCCGACATAACAAAACAAACATTCATAAATGACCGGTCTTCTTTAACTGTTACTGTACCCTTAAATAAAGGATTTCTGTCAATTTCATCATACAGCAAAGAAGCTTTTTCCAGCGCTCTTTTTTGCATTTCAACCACACCCCCCTGGGCTTTCAGCCATTTCAGGGTCATTAAGGCGGCAAATATTGGCACTACCGGCGGGGTATTGAACATCGAACCATTTTCAATGTGAGTCCGGTAATCGAGCATAGTTGGTATCGGACGCTCTACATTTCCCAACACATCATTTCTGACAATTACAAAGGTTACCCCGGCCGGGGCCAGATTCTTCTGGGCACCGCCATAAATAAGGGCATATTTTGAAATATCAACCGGACGGCTGAAGATGTCAGATGACATATCGGCAACAAGGGGTACATTTACAGAAAAATCTTCCCGGATTTCGGTTCCATAAATGGTGTTGTTGGTAGTAATATGGAAATAATCCAATCCGTCGGGAAGCTTCCATCCTTTGGGGATGTAGGTATAATTGTCGGCTTTTGAGGATGCCACTTCTACAGCTTCACCAAAAAATTTTGCCTCCTTATACGCTTTTGATGCCCAAACACCCGTAAGCAAATACCCGGCTTTTTTCTGCATCAGGTTAAAAGGTACCATGCAAAACTGCAAACTGGCACCACCACCCAGGAACACCACCGAATATCCGTCAGGGATGTTAAGAAGTTCTCTGAAAAGCGCTTCCGTTTCTTTCATAACGGCTTCGAATTCTTTTCCGCGATGCGAAACTTCCATTAAAGACAAACCTGTGCCTGCAAAATCATACAGCGCTTTAGCTGTTTCTTCAACGGTAAACTGAGGCAGGATAGATGGGCCTGCGAAAAAATTGTGTTTTTTCATGACAATAAGTTTGAAATTATATTTAAAAGGTTTTTAATCAGGTTTTTAATGCTTACATACAGGGAGCAAAGATAAAATATTTTCTTAAATAATATTAAAAAATATTAAATTATCTTGATTAAAAATAACCGGCATTTACTTCAATGGGCCAAACAAATCTGTATTTTTTTCTCTTCTCTTTCTCTCGGGCAAACCGGAGGAACGGGTTCTCAGATCAATATCCTGAATAAACTGCCAATGTCCATCCTGAAAAATAAAGCCATCATAAAACTCATAATCCGGTACCGGCATATCGTAATGATCAAAATAATCTTGTCTGGTCAACCGGTGAAAGACAATCAGTTTTTGTTTTTTGGGTTTACCTTTTACATACCGGGTATCCTCAAACTTCAGTGTTAACGGTATTTCGGAAGGATAATCAAAAATGAGCCGGGCTATCTCCTTCGGGTGATTCATTACCAGCATATTACGACTTCCAAAAAGCAGATCCCCCTCATCGTTGATACTGGCAAATTCTATGATTTTTCGGGAAATCCTGCCGGTAAGGTTTCTTCTGCCCAGCAAGGTAACCACTGTCGAATTCATTCTCCGGGTCACATTCAGGTCATAGTAAACGGCTCCGTACCAATCTTTTTTGTCATAAACTGCCTTTTCATCCGGCTTTCTGTGTAATGTAGTATCTGAAAGTGAAACAACCACAGTTTTACTTCCGGACTGATAACTGAATAATCCGAAATAGCAATACTCCGGTCCTGACATTTCGAGTTGCCAGGTAATCAGTCTTACATGGTGTTTTTCATGAGTTAGTACCGAAAGAAACTTCAGGGAATCAAAACTATAGCTTATTACATCGGGACTCATCAGGCATTCCTTTAACAATTCCATGAACCTGAAATTGTACTTAAGTTTCAAACTGTCAGGAGTATTGGCAGTAATTTGATTTCGCAATACAAGCAGCATATCTTCCTGAGGACATTTAATCACTTTCTCCTGGGAAAAAACCGGTTGAATACCCTTCAGGAGCAGTATCAAAAACAGGGTCATCAATATCATTTTTCTTATTGACCGGTTTAGGGCTGTAACTGAAAAATATCTCATGACTTTTTTTTGCTAATTTAACCATCTTTTAAAACCTTTATTTTTGCCAAAAAGCATTTTCATGGAAATCGACAGAAAAATTGAAGATTTTTCAAGGCTTGGAGAAATATTTCGTCTGTTATCATCAGGAGAACCTCTCCCTGAAAACTGGGATTCAGGATTGGTGGAAGCAGTTGGCCGGCTGAAAAAGGAAGCAGAAAGCGCCTACCTCTTTAATCCCTGGTTTATCAGGCATAATGTATTGATGGCGCTGGGTGCATTGGGTGCAATGCTGACTACGGAAAATCTCACCCGCTGGATTCAGCAGTATCCTTTAATTAAACATCCGGAAACCCGGAAAGGGGTCAATATTGGAGTTATTATGGCCGGGAATATCCCCCTGGTAGGATTTCATGATTTTTTGTGTGTCTTGATGAGCGGCAATAAACTGACCGGGAAATTATCATCGGATGATGCCAGATTGCTGCCGGCAGTAGTCTCTGTATTAACTCAGATAAATCCTGCATACCAGGACATGATCGCCTTAACCCAGAAAACTATTACCGGCTTTGAGGCAATTATCGCTACAGGAAGCAATAATACATCAAGATATTTCGAGTACTACTTTGGCAAGTATCCCCATATCATCCGTAAAAGCCGGTACAGTGCAGCCATTCTCACAGGAACCGAAAAAAAAGAAGAATGGAGTAAACTGGGGTTTGACCTCTTTTCATACTTTGGGCTTGGCTGCCGAAATGTTTCTACTCTGCTGGTTCCACAACAATTTGATGTAAGAGAACTGTTTGCCTTTTGGACTGAATTCAGCAGAATAGCAGAACATGACAAATACAGGAATAATTATATTTATCGGAAAACAGTACTTGAAATGACCGGAACACCTTATACCGATAACGGATACTGCATTTTTGCTGAAAAAGACAAAACTGCTCTGGCCTCCCCTATTGCCATGGTAAACATAATCCGCTATTCGGACCCTTTGCAGATTGAGGAATACATTACCACACACAGACCGGATATCCAATGCATAGTAACCTCAAAAACGGACGTTTACACTTCCGTTGCTTTTGGACAATCACAATATCCCTCTCTTTGGGATTATGCTGACGGCATTGATACTATGACCTTTATGACTGAATTAAAAAAATAAGAAAAATGTTTTTTTAGTCAAAAAATAGTGTACTTTTGCACGCTCAAAATTTCAGAAAATGAAAAAAGACATACATCCAAAAGATTACAGACTGGTGGTTTTCAAAGACATGTCGAATGAAAATTCATTTATTACCAAATCCACCACTCAAACCAAGGAAACTGTTGTGTGGGAAGATGGAAAAGAGTATCCTCTGGTGAAACTTGAAATATCCAACACCTCCCATCCTTTCTATACTGGCAAGATTAAACTGGTTGACACTGCCGGACGGGTTGATAAATTCAAAAACCGTTATCAAAAACATTTTGAAAGCAAACTGAAATAAGTTTCATGGCTTTCTGTTTGAAAAGGCTTTCCCGTCAAAGGACAGCCTTTTTTTTTGACCTTCACTGACCGATTAAGAATTTCAAAATTATCCTGTAAGAAAAAAAAACTATACTTTTGCAGTGTAAATTTTTCATTGATATAATAACAAACCAAACTACGCATTGCAATGCAATATATTTTATTTGATGATTCATCCAGGACCAACCTCTTGCCTTTAACCTATACCAGGCCAGTAGCTGATATCAGGTTTGGGATTCTCACTATCAGGGAAAAATGGGAAAAGTACCTGGGCGTGAAAACAGCCACCCTTACTGAAGATTATCTCAGTGAAAAATTTCCATTTGTTAAGGATGATAACATTATACTGATAAATGGATCAATTTGTCCAAACGAGAACCTGATCAAGGAAATACAACAACTCAGGCCCAATGAGGCGCTTACAGCACCCGATATTCTGATTGCACAACATGTACTCGGAAGCGATCTTGATTCAGGACTTGACCTGGAACAGGAGAGTTTAAACCAGGTTGATACCCAAAGTGATTTTCTAAAAATTAATAATACCTGGGATATTTTCTCGAAAAACGAAGAAGCCATCCGTGATGATTTCAGCCTGATCACTAAAGGCAGAAAGTCGGCTCCCCTGCCAAAGTCCTGTAACTTCGCAGGCGCTGACAATCTATTTATTGAAGAAGGTGCAAAACTCAGTTTTGCCACTATCAATGCTGAAACCGGACCTGTTTATATCGGGAAAGATGCCGAAATCATGGAAGGCGCTGTAATCAGGGGCCCATTCGCACTTTGTGATCATTCAACCGTGAAAATGGCAGCAAAGATTTATGGCCCCACCACAGTCGGACCTCATTCCAAGGTGGGTGGAGAGCTGAATAATGTTGTTATTTTTGGTTATTCCAATAAAGCCCACGACGGGTTTCTGGGCCACTCTGTGATAGGAGAATGGTGTAACCTGGGCGCCGATACCAATACCTCTAACCTGAAAAACACCTATGATACCATAAAAGTATGGAACTACCCACAAAAAACCTTTGTGAGTACAGGCTTGCAGTTTTGTGGGCTGGTGATGGGCGATCATTCCAAATGTGGTATTAATACGATGTTCAATACCGGTACCGTGGTCGGTGTATTCTGCAATATCTTTGGTTCCGGTTTTCAAAGGGTATTTATCTCATCGTTCAGTTGGGGTGGTACCGCCGGGATTTCCATATACGACATCGACAAAGCCGTTGAGGTGGCCAGAAGAGTTACCAGCCGGAGGGGACTGGATTTTACTGAAGTCGATGAAAATATTTTAAGAGCGATATTCGAGATTTCATTTGAAAACAGAAAGTTCAAATACTGATTTTAGTCTCCGGATTATTTTATTCTGTTTTTTGCTTTGGCACATTCATTGAACCTGGCAGCGACCCCGACAGACTGACACCTGTCTGATCAGGTTTAAGCTATTGACATACAGGCGATTCAATCTATTCATGTGATTTTTAGAAAAGAAGCCTGGTTAGATAATACTAAATTTAACGGTTAAAAACAACCTCAATACCTGTCAAACTGACGCAATCTATTATGAACGATATTTCAAGACACAATTTTCAATTAGTAACTGAAATCAATTCTGAAGAGTCTGAGTTTGTTCCACTACTTTCTCATGAAGATGAGGAGCTGATGGAGGCAGAGAAAATTCCGGAAATAATCCCGGTATTACCTCTGCGAAACACAGTATTGTTTCCGGGTGTGGTAATCCCCATTACGGTAGGGCGGGATAAATCAATCCAACTGGTTAAGGAATCATACCGAAATAACAGGATTATCGGGGTGGTAGCCCAAAAAGATCCCAACCAGGAAGACCCTGGATTTGAGGACCTTTATCAGATCGGCACTATTGCCAGCCTGATGAAAATTCTGCAAATGCCTGATGGCAGCACAACTATTATTATCCAGGGTAAAAAGCGTTTCCAGATCGAACAATTGGTAACAGACAATCCCTATTTCAAGGCTAGGGTAAATCCTTTCAAAATTGATCGCCAGCCCAAAAGGGATAAAAAGTTCAACGCCCTTATTTCTTCGGTGAAAGATACAGCCATTCAAATTATTAAACTTTCTCCCAACATTCCGTCAGATGCGGTTTTTGCCATCCAAAATATCGAATCGCCATTTTTCCTGATCAATTTTGTAGCTTCCAATCTGAATATCGACCTTGCCGAAAAGCAAAAATTGCTCGAGATCAATGATCCCACTGAAAGAGCCAACCAGGTACTGGCAGGACTGATCAAAGAACTCCAGATGCTCGAACTCAAAAACCAGATACAGGACAAGGTAAAACATGACCTCGACAAACAACAGCGTGATTACATACTTCATCAGCAGCTTAAAACCATTCAGGAAGAACTGGGAGGTGCCAATGCTTTCCAGCAGGCAGTTGATGAACTGAAAACTAAAGCGGAAGCTAAAAAATGGAGTAAAGAAGTAAAAGAGGTTTTTGACCGTGAGTTTAACAAGATTATCAGGATGAACCCGGCCGCCATGGAGTACTCCATGCAGTTGAATTACCTTGAAACTTTCGTTGAACTGCCCTGGAACGAATATTCACCCGACAATTTTGACTTGAGAAAGGCGCAGAAAGTGCTGGATGAAGATCACTACGGACTGGAAAAGGTAAAAGACCGCATTATTGAGTACCTGGCCGTTCTGAAATTAAAAGGCGACATGAAGTCGCCCATTTTGTGTTTTGCAGGTCCTCCGGGGGTGGGAAAAACCTCCCTGGGCAAATCCATCGCCAGAGCTTTGGGCAGGAACTACATCCGGATGTCACTCGGCGGCCTCAGAGATGAAGCTGAAATAAGGGGCCATCGAAGAACTTACATTGGAGCCTTACCCGGAAGGATTATCAATAACCTGAAAAAAGCCAAATCTGCCAATCCGGTTTTTGTCCTTGATGAAGTTGATAAAATCCTGGGAATGAATATTAACGGAGATCCTGCGGCGGCATTGCTGGAAGTTCTTGATCCCGAACAAAATACCAACTTCCACGACAATTATCTTGAGGTCGATTTCGACCTTTCAAGGGTTATGTTCATAGCTACTGCCAACACGTTATCTACCATTCACCCGGCTTTGAGAGACCGCATGGAAATCATCGATCTGCCGGGTTATTTAATTGAAGAAAAAATACAGATTGCACAAAACCATCTGATTCCTAAACAGTTAAAAGAACATGGACTCAAAAAAACTGATTTGAAGTTTTCTGACGCTGTGCTTGAAAAAGTTATTGAAGACTATACCCGGGAATCCGGAGTAAGAAGTCTTGAAAAGAATATAGCCAAAATCATCCGGTCAAAAGCCAAACATATAGCTTTCGGGGAAACATACAACAAGAAAATGTCCGTTCAGGAACTTGGAAAAATTTTGGGGATTGCCCGGTACCAGAGAGACAGGGATCTGAAAACCGACCAGCCCGGAATAGCCGTTGGTCTTGCCTGGACAGCGGAGGGTGGAGAAATCCTGTTTATTGAAGCCAGCCTTAGCAAAGGGAAAGGGAACCTGACCCTCACGGGTAATTTGGGTGATGTGATGAAAGAATCAGCTACCCTCGCATATCAATATCTGAAATCCAATGCTTCATCGCTTTCTCTGGATACCACTGTCTTCGGAAACTGGGATTTACACATACACGTGCCGGAAGGCGCTACCCCAAAAGATGGACCCAGTGCGGGAATTACGATATTCACAGCGCTGGCCTCTGTTTTCAGCCAGAGAAAGGTTAAAACCGGTTTAGCCATGACGGGTGAGGTTACCCTGAGGGGTAAAGTGCTTCCGGTTGGAGGCATAAAAGAGAAGATTCTGGCAGCCAAACGGGCAAAAATCAAAGACATCATTCTATCTGCTGAAAATAAAAAAGATATTCTGGAAATCAAACCGGATTATATTGAAGGACTTACCTTTCATTATATCCATGAAATGAAGGAAGCCATTCCGGTTGCCCTCGAAAAAAACGGTATTGCCAATCCGATCAACTTCACTGCCTAAGGTGATAATTTTGGCAGCGTAACAAACAGGGCGATTAACGACTTATTTATTTGAGCATTTGAACATTTTCGCATTTGAACATGAAATTCAAATTCAATAAGCTATTTCAGCAGTTCGACTATTAGCTATCAGTCACAAATACCGGCATTCGGCAATTAAATAAGATTCATTGAACAGTGTTTGGGAGTTGGGTTCCATTCCACGAAAATCTGCGAAATCTTCGGGAAACCAGTATTCGATTTGCATTCTTTGGTACTTCTTTGAAATGTCATTGCGTGAAAGATACTTTTACCCATATTTCCCGGTAGAGTAGAGCGGGAAGACCGGGAACAGCCTTCCCTACCCCCTCATCAAACCGTACGTGCAGTTTTCCCGCATACGGCTTTCCTATAAACTTCGTCGTTGACTTTCACAAGCGAACCG